>ERZ857998.1587-NODE-1587-length-24903-cov-6.279379_pt1 | contig 24903 bp, 27 predicted proteins | sample MGYA00519954_ERZ857998 | MGnify/ENA primary metagenome ERZ857998 (study PRJEB31778, sample SAMEA3449424) | human gut metagenome | biome: human gut; feature: human-associated habitat; material: faeces | place: United Kingdom | collected 2010/2012 ...
TATTTGGAAATGTAAACACGGACACGAATGGGAAGCAAGCGTTAAAAGCAGAACGATAAACGGTACAGGCAGTCCACAGTGATCGCCCTCCTTCGATAAATGTTGTCTGGTAACTACATTTTATCATGCGGGTATATCACTATGGATTTTTTCTTTTATGTGTCCAACTTCATTTTACAATTAACCATCTTGTTTTGATTGTCGAAATATAATAAAATATGTAATGGATCAATTTGTTAAACGGTGAATAAATATGCTTTGGATTATTACAGCGATTCTTTCTGCCGTTTTTGCGGGACTGACCTCGATTCTCGCAAAATGCGGTATTAAAAAAACCGATTCCGATCTTGCAACGGCTTTACGCACCATTGTTGTCCTCTTTTTTTCGTGGATCATGGTTTTTGTTGCGGGATCATTCGGAACAATAACCGATATAAAACCCTCGTCGTTTCTGTTCCTCGTTCTGTCGGGACTTGCCACAGGTGCATCGTGGATCTGTTATTTTAAGGCACTTTCCATAGGTGATATCAATAAGGTGGTTCCTATTGATAAATCCAGCACCATACTTACAGTTCTTTTGGCGTTCATCTGCTTTGGCGAGACCTCAAACCTTTTGATAAAGCTCGGTGCTACCGCCATACTGGGTGTCGGCATCTTCTTGATGGTAGAAAATAAAAAGACCGAACAGCATGCGCAGGGGCGCTCGTGGATGATCTATGCCGTCCTTGCCGCCGTTTTTGCCGCACTGACATCGATACTTGCCAAGGTGGGTATATCGGGCGTTGAATCAAACCTCGGAACCGCTATCCGCACCGCCGTTGTGCTTATAATGGCGTGGGTCATTGTCTTTGCAAGGGGCAAGCAAAAAGGGCTTAAGACCATCGATAAAAAGGAGCTTTTGTTTATCTCTCTTTCGGGCATCGCAACAGGCGCATCGTGGCTATGCTACTATCACGCTATTGCACACGGAATGGTCAGTGTTGTCGTTCCCATTGATAAGCTCAGCATCGTGGTAACCGTTGCCTTTTCTTATCTGCTGTTCCGAGAAAAACTCTCGAAAAAAGCCTTTCTTGGCTTGCTTTTAATGGTCGCGGGTACACTTATTATGGCATTCTATAAATAAATAGAATAGTTCGAAGTTTTAAAACTATTGGGTAACAGTTAGCTTAAAAATGATATAATACGGTCGAGGTGCAAATACTATGAAAAAAGCGCAAATTGCAAGTGCAAGTTGGACACCCGCATGAATAAAAATAGTTCGGCGTAAGCCGGACTTGCTATCCACCGCATACACCCAGTCAAGGAACGAATCAAACAGTTCCTCCGGTGTTGCGTACCCCAACTTCTTTCTGAAAGATGAAAATGCAAAGATTTTGCTTCCTCATTTTCGCTGCCATTCATTAAGGCATAAAAAACCGCCTGCCGGAAAACCGACAGGCGGCATACTGCCTTTTATACTTCCATCATCGATAGGCTATAGTGATTAAAGAACCAAAGAAGGGGCAGAGTAAATTCGTGCTGCCAATTCCTGATTGAGCATATACAAGCTCTTGGGATCGGAGCCAAAGAGTTCCATTTTGGAGATCAAATCATTTGCATTGGTTTCTTCTTCACCTTGTTCTTTCACAAACCAATCGAGGAACTGCATGGTACGGAAATCCTTTGCTTCGTAAGCCTCACTATAGATATCATTAATCAGCGAGGTTACATATTTTTCGTGCTCAAGACCCGCCTTCAAAACATCCATATGGCAAGCTGCATTCAGATTAGGCTTGTCAATGGCTTCAAGCGTTACCTTCTGGTTTTCGTTTTGCAGGTACTGATAGAAAAGCATGGCGTGGTCACGCTCTTCCTGAGCCTGAATTTTATACCAGTTGGCAAAGCCGTCAAGCCCGACTTCTTCGAAATAGTTTGAAAAATTGAGATAAAGGTATGCGGAATAGAATTCCTTATTGATCTGTTGATTGATAAGCGCATGTACTTTTTCGTTCATTTTCAAGAACCTCCATATTAAATTTCAGTTTTCCACAGGCCGTGGAGATTGCAATAAGCATAGACAGCTACGGCTTTATCGTCTCCCAGGAAGAAGGTGACATGGGGTTCGTCACCGGGCTTCAAAACCTTACGCTGACCACCGTTTTCGGTCTGGACATAGACCCACTCGATGAAATGCTCCGGAAGCATAGGATGATCTACAGAACCCACATGGACGTGGATTGCACCATCTTCAACCGTAACAGCAGGCAGATGCTTTTCGCCGCTGGCTTCTACGGTGTTAGGCTCAAGAGCCTCCATTTTCTGACCACAACACATCATGGGAACACCTGCGTCGTGAATCATACCAACCAGATTGCCGCAATGACGGCAGATATAAAACTTTTCACTCATTTTAATTTCCTCTGTTTTATCAATAATTTTCCGCACGCACTTCGAAGAATGCCTGAGGATGCTTGCAGACAGGGCAGATCTCAGGAGCCTTGGTTCCTACTACGATATGTCCGCAGTTACGGCACTCCCAGATGGTAACGCCGCTCTTCTCAAACACCTGCATGGCCTCCACGTTGCTCAAAAGCTTGCGGTAGCGCTCCTCGTGCATCTTCTCAATGGCAGCTACGCCACGGAACTGTTCAGCCAGATCATGGAATCCCTCCTCATCAGCTTCACGAGCCATGCGGTCATACATATCCGTCCACTCGGCGTTCTCACCTTCAGCAGCATGGAGCAGGTTCTCGGCAGTATCGCCCAGCTCGCCCAGAGCTTTGAACCACAACTTGGCGTGCTCCATCTCGTTCTGTGCAGTATGCAGGAACAGAGCAGCAATCTGCTCGTAACCGGCTTTCTTGGCTACTGAAGCAAAGTAAGTATATTTGTTGCGTGCCTGAGATTCACCGGCAAAGGCTTCCCACAGATTTTTCTCGGTTTTGGTGCCTGCATAGGGATTCTTTGCAGGAGCCGCAGCATCCTCAATCTTCACAAACTTGTCGGCAGGCTGCTTGCAGACAGGGCACTTAAAATCAGGTGTCATAGGGCCTTCGTGAATGTGACCGCAGACTGTGCATTTCCATTTTTCCATTTTCTTTGTTTCTCCTTTTATAATTTCTTTATTGATGTCGCTTGAGCGATCAGTGTACATAGTATGGAGCATTTCTTCCGCAAGCTCACTGAGCGGTTTGCCGTAAAATTCCTCGTAAAGCTCCTTTATCTCAGGGTTTTCGTGGCTCGAACGAAGAGTCAAAGAGGCATCTCTCTTGTAAAGGCTCTCGATTCTTGCCTTACGGCTTGCATTAGCATCTGCCGCAAAATCACGGGGCTGACCGCCACCGCCGATGCATCCGCCGGGACAGGTCATCACCTCAACGAAGTGGTAGTTCTTCTCGCCACTCTTGATTAGTTCGATGAGCTTGCGAGCGTTGGCTGTACCATAAACAACAGCTACGTTTACAGTGGTTCCCTTGACGTCAAGGCTTGCTTCTCTGATGTCCTCATATCCGCGAACGGGCTTAAGGTCAAGAAGTGCGCTCGGGGGGATCTCACCCGTGATATAGGAGTATGCAGTACGAAGCGCTGCCTCCATAACACCTCCGGTATTACCGAAGATCACGCCTGCACCCGATGCTTCACCCATAAAGCGGTCGTAATCGCTATCCTCAAGCGAAGCAAAGTCGATCTTTGCTTCCTTTGCCCAAAGAGCAAGCTCGCGAGTTGTAACAACGTAGTCCATATCGCGCATTTCGGGGATACCGAGCTTCTTGCCTGCGGCGTTCATTTCCTCGCGTCGGATCTCGAATTTCTTCGCAGTACAGGGGGTAAGTGCTACGTTAACGATCTTCTTCGGATCAATACCCATCTTCTGGGCGAAGTAGGTCTTAATAGTGGGGCCTTGCATACCGATGGGGCTCTTGGCAGTTGATACGTGCGGGAGCATTTCGGGATAGTAGGTTTCAGCAAACTTCACCCACGCAGGGCAGCAGCTTGTAAACTGAGGCAGGGGCTTATCTCCTGTCGTAATGCGACGAACAAGCTCGCTTGCTTCCTCAACGATGGTTAGGTCTGCGGCAAAGTTGGTATCCAGGACGTAATCGGCACCGAGAGCACGCATAAGGGCGATCATTTTACCCTGCACGAAGCTTCCTTTCGCCATTCCAAACTCTTCACCGAGAGCAACGCGCACAGAGGGGGACGTGCTGACGATAACGATCTTATCGGGATCTGCGATAGCCGCCTTCACGTCCGGGTATTCGTAGACCTCGGTAATGCTTGCGGTAGGACAGACGTTTGCACACTGTCCGCAGTGGATACAGATCGCCTTTCCTTCGGTTTGCTCGAAGGAATATGTACTGTGAACACCGATTTCATTCGTGCAGACCTCACGGCATTGTCCGCACTTGATGCAAAGCTCTTCTTTGCGGCAAATACTTGGGTTATCCGCTTCAATCGGCACCCGAACAGATAGTGGTAAATGCTCTGCCATTTCATTTCTCCTTTATTCTTGATTGTTTATTCTGAAATTGTTTTTGTTTGCTAGATTATACACAATAATTACACCACAATTCTGTGAATTTATCAAGATTTATTACTTGGGTTTTACCGCCTCCTTTATCTATATTTTATCAAATCACGACACATATTCCGTGACTTAATCAACTATTTCAGTCGCAGGAGTGATGGCCGCAGCCGTGGGAACCGCAAGAGTGACCTTCCCCATGGTGGTCGTGATGATCACACCGGACATTGGGGTTGAAGTCCAGCTCGCCTGCTGCCAGTGCGTCTGCTGCTGCATCAGCGTTGCCGGAAACACCACCATAAAGCCGGATACCCACATCGCTCAGTGCCATCTGGGCACCGCCGCCAATACCGCCGCAGATCAGGGCATCCACCTTCCGTGCACTCAGGACACCTGCCAGTGCACCATGTCCGCTGCCGCCAGCATCCACAACCTCAGACGAAATGATTTTTCCATCTTCCACATCGTAGATTTTAAACTGTTCGGTGTGACCGAAGTGCTGAAAGATTTCTCCGTTTTCATAAGTGACTGCAATTCTCATAATATTAGCTCCTTTCGGTTTTTCGTGCATCGGATGGATTTTTTGCTGATAGCAATTTCTGCACCCGTAGGCTGCGCTGTTTCCGCTGCAGAGTGTAAAATCCCCTCCCTCGATTCGCAGAGGAAGTCCCTCAACCAGCGCATCGGCCAGTTTTTTGCGGGCAGCTGCATAAATCTGCTGAACCGTTGTTCTGGCAATACGCATATATTCTCCGCATTGCTCCTGAGAAAAACCTTCACGGTCAATCAGGCGAATGGATTCATACTCATCCACTTTCAGGACAATGGGAGTCAGTTCCTCGCCTCCACGAACCGGAATAAAACCATCATTATCCGGCAAACAACAAACTTTTCTGCATTTTCTCGGTCTTGGCATAGACTCACCTCCCTATTATTTGAGGCATATGCCATTTATGAGATCATTATACATCTCCCTCTCCTATATGTCAACAAAATTATTGACATATGCTATAAATTATTTTATACTATGTGTATTCAAGGAGGTGTACCCATGGATTTTTCATCCTATTTTCCAATTTGGAACAAACTGACACCGACCCAGCAGCAGATTTTGGAGCGAAATGCAGTTTTACGAAAAGTGGACAAAGGGACTGTGATTCACAACGGAACGGTGGAGTGTACCGGTCTTCTGCTGGTAAAAAGCGGACAGCTTCGTGCCTATATTCTTTCCGATGAAGGACGGGAGATTAGCCTCTATCGTTTGTTTGATCGGGATATTTGCCTGTTTTCCGCCTCCTGTATGATGAACAGCATTCAGTTTGAGATCACCATTGAGGCGCAGAAGGATACCACGATGTGGGTTATTTCTGCTGACACTTATCAGCGCATGATGAAAGAGTCTGCTGTGGTAGCTAATTTTACCAACGAAATTATGGCTACCCGTTTTTCTGAGGTTATGTGGCTCATGGAGCAGATCATGTGGAAGAGCTTTGACAAGCGGCTGGCCGCGTTTTTGCTGGAAGAAAGCACGCTGGAAGAAACGCAGGTCCTCAAAATTACCCACGAGACCATCGCCAACCATCTGGGTACTGCCCGGGAGGTGGTCACCCGGATGCTTCGGTATTTCCAGAGCGAGGGCATGGTGAAGCTGGCGCGGGGCACCGTGGAGATTTGTGAAGAAAGGAGATTGCAGGAACTTTCTAATACATAAAAGGCCTGTATTGTTGAGTATGAAAATCGTATTACTGACCGCCCTCGGCGTGGGGGGCGCGACCATTTTTGGAAGTCTCATTGGCTTTGTCTTTCGGAATATCTCCCACAAATTCTCCGACATAGTGCTGTCCTTTGCGGCAGGTGTTATGCTGTCTGCGGCTGTACTGGGACTGATTCTGCCATCTCTCAATTATGGCGGAACCTATGGGATCCTCGTTTCCATCATCGGGATCTTTACTGGGGCGGTGTGCCTGCATCTCATTGATAAGCTGGTTCCCCACCTGCATAGGCTGGTGGGAACCGATACGGAAACACACCGCAGCGCCAACCTTGACAAGGTATTGCTGTTTGTCACAGCCATCGCGATCCATAACCTGCCGGAGGGGATTGCCGCCGGTGTCAGCTTTGGAAGTGAAGACACGGCGCAGGCGATGATGATCGCCCTCGGTATCGCCCTGCAGAACATCCCCGAAGGCATGGTGATCATTGCGCCCATGCTGGCAGCAGGCGTATCCCCGGTAAAAACCTTTGTCTGCGCCATGGTGACCGGGCTGATCGAAGTTGTCGGTACGCTTCTGGGATATTGGGCCGTAAGCATTGCTTCGGCCATTCTCCCCTTTGCTCTGGCCTTTGCGGGAGGAACCATGCTCTATGTCATCAGCGATGAAATGATTCCCGAAACCCATGCCCACGGCAGCGAGACCGGAGCAACCTATGCGCTCCTGGCCGGATTCTGTGTGATGCTGGTCAGTGATTTCTTTTTGGGGTAAAGTGTGATTCAGATGTTTGAAATGTTTGCTGCAGTCAGAGGATGAAAATCCGCCGCATCTCTACCAAAATTGTTGGAGAGATGCGGCGGTTGTTTATTTGTCCATGCCGCAGGCCGTAGCCGATTCCATGAGACAGCGATCATTGGTCACAGCATCATAGAACCGGAAGCCGCCGGAGAAGTTATAGCAGTCAAAGCCGTTTCCGGCCAGGATACGACAGGCAATGTAGCTGCGCAGACCGCTCTGACAGATGACGTAGACAGGCTTACGCTTGTCCAGCTCACCCAGCCGCTCCCGCAGCTCGTCCACCGGGATGTTAAAGAAGCCGTCAAGGGTGGCACCATTGTGGATGCGACTATTATCAACGCCCCCAGTTCCACCAAAAATGCCGAAAATTCCCGTGACCCTGAAATGCACCAAACCAAGAAAGGGAACGAATGGCGGTTTGGGATGAAGTGTCATATCGGTGTAGACGCAGGCAGTGGACTTGTTCACACGATTACCGTCACTGCAGCAAATGTGCATGATGTTACACAGACAGAGCATCTTCTTCGGGAAGATGATGAGGTAGTGTATGGTGATTCCGGATATATCGGCGTCCAGAAGCGTCCCGAAATCGCAAACAACGAGCATTATTCAAAGATTGATTTCCGTATTAACCGCCGTCCCGGTAAGCTGCCTCCTGTTTTTGACAATACGATTGACTGGGAACGATATATTGAAAATCGAAAATCATCGGTACGGTGTAAGGTGGAGCACGCATTTAGAATCATCAAATGCCAGTTTGGGTATAAGAAAACGGTGTACAAAGGTTTGAAGAAAAATGAAAACCGCCTGTATGCCATGTTCGCCTGTGCCAATCTATATGCGCTTGCAATGGCTAAGCGAAAGCTTTCCACAGTCTGATATAGGGGATAGTCTGCCCTTTTTTCAAGAAAAAGGGCAGATAAACCAGGAAAATAACGACCATTTGGGGTCAAAATTGCCTTTGTCAGGTGCAAAAGCCTCCAAATTTCGAGCAACAACAGAATAATCGTGCATTATTCAGAGATTCCCTAAAAAGGAAATGTTGAGAGATCAGAAGTCAAAAAAGCCCAGTGAAGACTAATTTTTTTGAGTGTTAGGGCTTTTCGCGGCAACAAAACTTCATTATTCATAAGTAAAAATGCTCCCTCTATGATTGACAGTGTTTTCCTTTTTCACTGTCTCTCATAGAGGGAGCATATCAATGCGGGATGGGGTAATTATTTACACGAAGAATGTCATTTCTTTATCTGCCAAGTAGTAATTCTACTGCTTTCGTTAAGTCCGCCGCAGTAATATGTTCCCGCAGCTTTATCGCCCCATGTTGCACCAGATTCGAGTGTAATATAGGTTGTATTTCCCGCCAAAGGCTCACCGTAGAATGTACCGGAAGAGATTTTCAGATTTGCCCATGTAGTCAGATTACCACACATACCAACTGTGCCGATTGCATGATCATCTTCATTATTTGCCAGCTTCAGAACGGTATAGTTGTTCGGTCCGCTTCCCTGATTCGTTCCCAAAATTCTGCCAGCTGCCTGGTTTTCGACCACGCTCAGGGTAAAGCTTTGACCAGTAAAACCAAGCTCGAACGCAGGAGAGGTGATCGCCGCAGTACCGCCGGAGCAGTTCTCAATGACACCCTTCTGAGCTGAACCAACAACGCCGCCGGCGAACTTGCCGTGTACGCTTGCAGTATTGGTACAATCCTTAATTGTACCACCGGCAAAACCGCCAACTATACCACCGGAAAAGGCAGTATCGGTTCCTTTCACCGACTGGGTATTCGTGCAATCGGAAACGTTCTGGCTTCCTGTAATGATGCCTACGATTCCGCCGCATTCCTCATGCGCCACGATTATCCCGGAATTGCTGCATTTGGTGATGCTTCCAGTGGCATTGTCGCGAGTAGCGTAACCAACAATCCCACCCGAATACTTGCAGCTTTCATCGCCGATTTTACCAAAATTGCTGCAATCGGAAATTGTCACACCCGGATTGGCATATCCGACAATACCGGCAGTACCGAAGTTTCCGCCGCTGACAGTACCACTGTTGGTGCAGTTCTGAACAGAGATGGCTGCTGTATTTGTCAGGCAAATGACGCCACCAGCCTTGCCGCTGCTGGGTGCTGTGACCGCTGCATAGTTATGGCAGTTGATAACAGAGCTGTTCCCATCTACACGGGCCACAACACCAGCAGCATTCTTGCTGTTAACAGAACCATAAACCGACAGGTTTTTGACAGTTCCGCCATTAATGGCACCGAAGAAGGCTGCATATCCATCAAATGTATCACTGTTCTGAATCTCAGTTGTATTGGAAATTGTCATTCCTTCGACTTTGAAATTCTTTCCATCGAATACGCCGCTAAATTTATTGCCGTTCTTCTGACCGATGGGTGTCCACTCGGAACCGCTCAGGTCCAGATTTCTCAGCAAAACGACAGTTTTTCCGGCGTAAGAGTTGCCGGCATTTACGCTGTCGCGGAAAGCGGCTACGGACATACCTTGACCGTCTACAGCAACCTCATGCTCGCTCTTATAACTGATAGTATAGGAGCTATAAGTGGAAGAGTAGATATACAGCTCGCCGGTAGCGGCATCATAGTGATATGTGCCGTCTGTCATGGTGGTTGCCTCAGTCATTGCAGTACCGCTGTGAGTGACCTTTACTTCCTTGAGTCCTGTGCTGAGCTGAATAATGTTCTCAACAACATTACCGAACTTATGAACCTCTGTGGTAGAGCTTCCGTTCACATAGTAATATCCGATGTCATAGGTAACAGAGTCCGCTGAGGAATTGGTGGTCTTCAGCACACGCTGGAGCTCGCCGCCGGATGCGGGCGTGATGGGGGTAGTGCCGGAAGTGTTCTCATAGATCGCTGTGCTTGCGGGAATCTTGGAAACAGCCTTATCGTTTGCAATCGTTATCTCTGTAGTGGGAGCGCTTGCGTATTCGATACTATCCGTGTTATTCAGCACGGGAGCCAGAACAGGATACAGAGCGTCCTTGTCATACTGCTTGTCGATACTGTCAAATTCAACCGTATCCTGGGTAGCAATAACGGTAATGCCGATGCCGTCAATGGAGAGACCCTGGTACTCGTTGCCTGCGGTTTTCTGCATGTGACCCTTTATGGTAAACTCGTTGTTGGCGCCAACTGCAAGATGTTGTTCTGTTCCCAGTGCAACTGTACCGATAGTCCAGTCGATAACATCGTTGAGCGTTGCGTCGCCGTTAATGCCGGTAATGATAACCTTGTACTTCAGCGCGAGATTGCCCTTGTTGACAACGCGAAGCGCGGGCAGCTCATAAGTACAGCCGGGCTCCCAAAGAATCTGCGTGCCTGCATCGGGAATCGCGCCGTTCACCTTGAACTGCAGTGTTTTGCCCTCGGCGGATACCCAGTTTGCTCCGTCATACATTTCCAGAGCAACATCCAGCGTACCGGCCTGAATTTTGTTCACAGCCGTAGAAGCGGAGTCTGTGAACCATGCGAAGGTGGTGCCTATCAGCATCGCACAACACAGCAACAGTGCAACGACAGAGGACATCAAGGCATGCTTTGTTGTCTTTTTGCTATTCATTGTTTTTCCTCCTTTAATAACTTTTCGTCTGCGATAGCACTATGTAATCGGAATTTTACCGTTTACATCGATATTTTGCAGATGCAGATCTGCTTTGCTTTTCGGCAATCAAAGGTACAAAAACCTCATGCCATTTGATTGTCCATTTCCCGGAAAGGGAGAGAACGCTAAAACTTAGCTGATCGTTACGTCCTCAGAAGAAACCACTCTGCGGTCTGCTTATCTGTAACAAATCAGGCCGCCAGTACCGCACCGATCCGGATTTTTAATTCAGGAACACTGAAGCAGCAATCCTCGATATAGTACCCTTTCCCTTTACTGAGTGCCGCCTCCAAGGGGCTTCCTTCAAAAAGGCATAAACTATCATCAAACGTGATAACACGAGTTTTGTCGATTTGCAAGGCTTTCTATCACTTTTCCACGATATTTCCGTGCAGCCTTACAATGGATGTGAGACCAAATGAATAGAAAAAGGCGATTGAGTATGTTAGAATAAAGTCACCACAACAATCCCTAACGAAAGGACTCAATCGCCATGGATATTGTAACACAGGAAAAGAAAAACAGCAAGTAGTATTTGCCCCACACGGTGAGCACAAAGGAAGGTGCCGTGAAGCTGTACCGCTAGACAAAGGATATTGACTTTGTGCTGCGCCGGTATCATATCTCCAAGGCATCCCTTATGCGTTGGAATAGACTGTACGACGGCACGAAAGAATCGTTAATGCCAAAGTCTCACAGACCCCATACACCGCACCCAAACGCCCACACAGAGGAAGAATTGAGCTGGATCCGGAACTACCATCGCCGCAATCCCAACATCAGCATGTGCGAATTGTACGGCAAACTCCGTCAGGAGAAAGCTTACAGCCGACACCCGGGGTCATTATACCGTGTGTTTCTCCGGCTCGGATACCGGCAGAAAGTGGAATCCACCAAGAAGAAATCCAAGCATCTGGGTCACTACGATACGCCCACGGAATTGGGCAAAAAGTGGCAAATGGATGTAAAATATGTGCCGACAGTCTGTTATGCGGGGACGGACGATGAGAAATTCTACCAATACACCATGATAGAAGAAGCCAGCCGGGAACGGTTCATTTACGCCTACTTGCGGCAGTGCTATATCCGAAGCTTTCGGAAAAGTATTCTACTGATGAAAAGCAGAATAACGCTTCTTCTGAAAATGTGGTTCAAGCGGATGATTTCACTGTTTATGATTCGGAAATGAATAAAGTAAAACTTTCAGATTACTTTGGCAAACCAATTGTAAGCTGGGCGGAGATCTCAAATGCTCCCGAAACAAGCCAACACCGAAATGGATGGCATCCAAATGGTTTCGATATGGTTTTCTGATATTTTTCCTTGCCATGTTCGGTAATATGGTTTTTCAGACCTACCTTGTGGCAAGCGGTTCGGAAAATCTGCGTGAAGCAATCAAACTGTTTTGGACATTCCGTATTCCGTGGGGATGGACATATTCGGGAAGTATATTCCCGGATTGGGTGACACAGTTCAGCTTCGGATTTTATAGCCTGATGCTTACATCGCTTCTAATCGGTCTTATTGTTATGATTTTCTTTAAGCCGAGAACGTGGTGCGCTTTCTGCCCGATGGGAACAATGACACAGGCAATCTGCAAATTAAGGAACAGAAAAAGAGGTAAGTGATAACATCACAGAACTCTGATTTCAAATCGGTTAAAATAAAGACACAATAAAACAAAGGAGGACACGAAGATGTCTGTCATTAAAATTAATAAAGAAAATTTTGCAAGCGAAGTTTTGAATTCTAATAAAACTGTACTTCTCGATTTCTATGCCGATTGGTGCGGCCCTTGCCGTATGGTGGGTCCGATCGTATCGGAAATCGCAAATGAGCGAAGCGATGTTAAGGTCGGTAAAATAAATGTGGACGAACAGCCGGAGCTTGCGGCACAGTTTCAGGTAATGAGCATCCCGATGCTTGCTGTGATCAAAAACGGAAAGCTCGAGAATCAGGTCGTGGGCTACAGACCGAAAGAGCAAATTGAAGCAATGCTGTAAGGAGAAAAAAGATGGGATTGTTTAATTTCTTCCACAACACCGCCGACATTAACACCGGTGTTGCGGAATACGAAACAAACAACGGCGCCGTATTGCTTGACGTTAGGACGGCAGAGGAATACCGTGACGGGCACATTGACGGAAGCGTCAACATACCTCTTGATAGAATTTCTTCCGTTGAGAATATCGTCAAGGACAAAAGCACACCGCTTTTTGTGCATTGTTTAAGCGGTGGTAGAAGCGGACAAGCTGTATCCTATTTGAAGCAAATGGGTTATACAAATGTAAAAAACATCGGAGGCATCAGCAGCTATCGTGGAAAGGTGGTAAAATAAATGAAGGTTGTAATTATAGGCGGTGTTGCAGGCGGCGCTACTGCGGCGGCGAGAATACGCAGGCTTGACGAACAAGCGGAAATCGTTGTTTTTGAGCGTTCAGGATTTATTTCATACGCTAACTGTGGTCTGCCGTACTACATCGGCGGCATCATTGAAGATGAAAATGATCTAACCTTGCAGACGCCTGAAAGCTTTTGGAGGCGTTTTAGAGTTAAGATGAATGTTCATCATGAAGCTACGGCAATTCATCCTGACAGCAAAACAGTTACTGTAAAAAATCTTGAAAATGGTAAAATCCTTACCGAGAGTTATGACAAGCTCTTGCTCTCACCCGGTGCTAAGCCGATAAAGCCGGGGTTTGACGGTATTGACAGCGATAAGATATTTGCCCTGCGCACTGTTGAGGATACGCTTAGACTCAAGAAATATACGGATGAGCACCATCCGAAATCGGCAGTTATTGTCGGTGGAGGATTTATCGGAATCGAAGTTGCGGAAAATCTGCGTGAACTCGGAATAGATGTAACGCTCGTGGAAGCGGCGGATCAGCTTATGGCTCCGTTTGACAGGGATATGTCATCGTTTATTCATGCTGAAATCCGCAAAAACAGTATCCATCTAATGCTTGATACTATGGTTGAAGGTTTTGCCGATACCGATGGCGGTATTGATGTGAAACTCAAAAGTGCTCCGACACTTCATACCGATATGGTTGTAATGGCAATCGGCGTCGCTCCCGAAACCACACTTGCGAAAGACACCGGCATAGAACTTGGCATTAAAGGCAGTATTGTGGTCAATGACAAAATGGAAACATCTATACCTGACATTTATGCGGTTGGAGATGCGGTTCAGATCAAAAATTTTGTAACTGATACAGACACACTCATCTCTCTTGCCGGACCTGCAAACAAGCAGGGTAGAATTGCCGCCGATAATATCTGCGGCGGTGACAGCCATTATGCCGGCGGACAGGGCTCATCCGTCATCAAAATATTTGACATGACTGCCGCTGCAACGGGTATTAACGAAAAAACCGCAAAGTCCCTTGGTATTGCTACAGATAAAGTCATTCTTTCTCCGATGAGTCACGCAGGATATTATCCCGGCGGTAAAACGATGACTATGAAAGTGCTGTTTGAAAAAGAAAGCTACCGCATTTTAGGTGCACAAATTGTAGGCTTTGACGGTGTCGATAAGAGGATTGATGTGCTTGCAACCGCTATCCGTGCCGGAATAAAAGCATATGAACTTACAGAACTTGACCTTGCCTATGCTCCGCCGTATTCCTCCGCAAAGGACCCTGTGAATATGGCAGGCTATATCATAGAAAATATGAAAAACGGCATTGTAAAGCAATGGTATTACGAGGAGGATGAAACGCTTCCCCGTGACGGCAGCATAACGCTTCTTGATACACGTACACCAATGGAGTACAGCATGGGTCATGTGAAGGGATTTATCAATATTCCCGTTGATGAACTGCGTGAACGTATAGGTGAGCTGGACAGGAGCAAGTCTGTGTATGTTATCTGCCAAAGTGGATTGAGAAGCTATATCGCAAGCAGGATTTTAATGGGCAACGGCTTTGATGCCTATAACTTTGCAGGTGGTTTCCGATTCTATGATGCAGTCCGTAATGATAAAGCGTTAAATAAAAAATCCACCCTCTGCGGAATGGATGATTAAAAGAACAGAAAAGAAAAAGCGTTGAGAACTCTTTTTTGAGAAACTCAACGCTTTGTTTTATCAAACTATAATCTTTTCAAGTCCGTCTTTGTCTATAATCTCAACCGTTCCGCGGGAGAGTGATATAAACCCTTCGCTTACAAAATACTTTAGCATTCGTGTTACCACTTCACGGGGATTGCCCAAGTGATTGCCGATTGTTTCGTGGGTGATTTTAAGAATGTTAGTGCCTTCGATGTTTGCCTCATTCAAAAGAAAAACAGCAAGTCTTTTATCAAAGCTTTTCCACATTACCTGATCTATCAGCCACATTACATCTGAAAATCGACTTGCCATAACTTCGTTTGTGTAATTGGCAAGCGGTGCGGAAACATCCATAACGCTTTTGTAAACTTCTGACGGGATGACTAAAGCCTCAGTTTCCTTTTCTGCGGTAACGGTAATATCAAACTGAATGCTGTTCATAATACATGACGCAGAGAAAAGGCAAATATCACGTTCAAAAAGGCGGTACATCGTAACCTCTCTGCCATCGTCGGATATGGTAAACGCACGAATTTGACCGGAGAGCACAAGGAGCAGTCCCGTACAATTCTGAGAACCATTATGCAAGATCTCACCCTTGCCGAATTTACGAACAAAAGCCGAGCTTGTAAGCGTGTCTTGCTGTGATTTCGTCAGTTTATCAAATACTGGTAAGTATGTTAAGTAATTCATAAGCCGTGTCTCCTTTTCAGTATTTTTAGTATACATAATTTCGGGCATATGTCAATAATGCTATTGACATATGCCCGAAACAGCACTATAATATATAGTAAGGTGATAAAATGCCAAGACCGACCAAGTGTCGCCGAGTGTGTTATTTCCCTGAAGTTCTTGAATTTTCTCCAACGGGAGCAGTGAGCGGGGAACCAATTGTTTTGACAATTGATGAGCTTGAAACCATGCGGCTGATTGACAAAGAAAACTTAAGCCAAGAAGAATGCGGTGCACAAATGGCGCTGGCAGAGAATGGAATAAAGCTCTACGGCGGTGTCAGCGGTAATGCCGATGAAGCGGTAAATGCTTTTGTTTCCGGCAATCTTGCTTTCAATCCCGATGTGCATTGTGAACACCACGATCATGAACACGGCGGGGAAACCCATATCTGCGGCGACCACGGTTGCGGTCACGGACATTGCGGGAATCATTGAAAAATGTGATAACATCACAGAATTGTAATCTGAAATATGCTATTATTCAATTAAAGGAGGCGGAAATATGAAGCAATATATATGTACAGTCTGCGGATATATACATGAAACCGAAGGCGAATTGCCCGATGATTTCAAGTGTCCGATTTGCGGTGCAGGTAAGGATGCTTTTGTGCTGAAAGAGAAAACGGCTAAAGCAGAAGAAATCCTTGAAAAGCCGCATACAGAAAAAGAATTATCCCCAATGGAGATGAGCGTCATTTGCTCCAATCTGGCCCGTGGGTGCGAAAAGCAGTATATGCCCGAAGAATCCGAGAGCTTTAGAAAACTCGCAGAATTCTTCCATCAAAAAGCAGAGCCTGTCAGCAATGCCGGCACGGAGACACTGCTTGAATTGATTAATCATGATATTTCGGTAGGATTTCCTTACGGAAAATCAGTTGCACAAGAGCAGCACGACCGTGGCGCACTTCGCTGTCAGGTGTGGGCAGAAAAGGTAACGAGAATGTTGCAGTCACTTCTCACCCGATATGAGGTTGAGGGTAACAAGATGCTTGAAAACACAGGTGTGTATGTCTGCACAGTCTGCGGATTTGTATTCGTTGGCGATGCACCACCTGCGCTTTGTCCGGTATGCAAAGTCCCTGCGTGGAAGTTTGAAAAAATAGAAGGAGGTGCAAGATAATGGCAGATAAATATGCAGTACGAAATTTAAGGCTTTGCACAAAAGACTGTCTTTGCCTTTATGTTTGCCCTACCGGCGCTACGGATACAGAAAACAGCATCATTGATCCAAATAAGTGTATCGGCTGCGGCGTATGTGCCGGGGCATGTCCTTCAGGTGCTATTTCAATGATGCCGAAGGAATTGCCCCCGCAGCAGCCTAAAACGGATAAAGTAGTCGAGGCGCTGCGTGCTCTCGTTCAAAGCAAAGCGCAGGCTGAAAACATAGCTTCCCAGCTGCCCGATACACTTTCGGAGGCGGTAGCAAAATCGTCTCGACTTATGGCAGAAGACCTTTGCCGGGAAGCAGGCTTTATGCTTCCGCAAAGCGCCAACACAAAAGAATTTTTAGAGCAGATAAAATCCTATCCCGATATTCCGGCGGATGTGGTGGAAGCATTGCTTCATAACATTAATTTCAATGAAAATATAAAAAAGAAAGAGGAAACGAAAATGGCAAAATGGAAATGCACCGTGTGCGGTTATATTCACGAGGGAGATACTCCTCCCGAAACCTGTCCTGTCTGCAAACAGCCGAAAGAAAAATTCGTAAAGCTTGAGGAAGAATCCAAGAATCCCTATGCCGGTACCAAGACCGAAAAGAACCTTTGGGAAGCATTCGCAGGCGAATCTCAGGCAAGAAACAAGTATACATACTTTGCTTCTGTTGCAAAGAAGGCAGGCTTCGAGCAAATTGCAGCACTTTTCTTGCAGACTGCCGAAAATGAAAAGGAACATGCGAAGCTGTGGTTTAAGGCTCTCGGCGAGCTTGGTGACACTGCCGAAAACCTGCTCCATGCAGCGGAAGGCGAAAATGCTGAGTGGACTGATATGTATGATCGTATGGCAAGAGAAGCAGATGAAGAAGGTTTTCACGATTTGGCTGAGCAATTCCGTGGTGTTGCCGCTATTGAAAAAGCACATGAGGAAAGATACCGTGCTCTTCTTAAAAATGTTGAAACCAGAGCAGTATTTGAAAAGTCCGGTGTAACAGTTTGGGAATGCCGCAATTGCGGACATATCGTTGTTGGTACTACGGCTCCCGAAATCTGCCCTGTATGTAAGCATCCGCAAGCTTATTTTGAAGTTCGTAAAGAAAATTATTAAAGAGAGAAAGAAAAATGAAAGAAAAGTTTTATATTTGCCGCCATTGCGGTAATTTGATCGGTCTTATTCACGATGCAGGGGTTCCTATGATGTGCTGCGGACAGAAGATGGAGGCACTGGTTCCTAACACCACCGAAGCGGCGGAAGAAAAGCACTTGCCTTATGTTCATAAAGAAGACGGTTCCGTTTATGTAAGAGTCGGCGAAACAACCCATCCCATGACCGAGGAGCATTATATTCAGTGGATTTACCTTGAAACGGAGAACGGAGGTCAGCGGAGAGCCTTTAAACCTGGCGATACACCGGAAGCTACCTTTTGCACCGGCGAAGATAAACCTGTTGCAGTTTATGCTTACTGCAACCTCCACGGACTTTGGAAAACTGAAATCAAGTAAAAGTAAAATCGCCTGCCAAAACATCTTGGCAGGCGATTTGTCATATCTATTTAAGCACGCTTGAAGGCTATAATCCGAAAGGATACAATTTGTTCTTTACAGGTGAGAGCTATCAAAAATCCGGTGTATCTGATATGAATGATACCTGGTGGAGGCAGGTTATAAGCTGCTGCGGCGGTGAGTTGCTTGTAAACAATTCATGGTCGTGTAGCCGTGTAACCAAATTGCCAAACAGGGATTCTCTGTTTCCGTCAGGATGCAGTGACGAACGGACGAATAGGCTGCATATCGGTTCTGTGAAACCGGATGTGATCATCGTTTATCTCGGCACGAACGATTGGGTAAGGGGTGTAGAATCCGCAAATGCGGATGGTAGGGATTGCGACAAAATGTGGGCGTCCGTCTTTGAAACGGCATATAATAAATGCTTGAAAAGCTGAAAGTTAATTATCCTTATCCCTAATATGTTTTCTGTTATTGAGCGCATAAATAAGAGGTCGGGAAACGAAAATGAAAGGGCGGTTAAAGAGCACTTATGTAAAATGAACGGAATATCGTATTATGAGGTTTCGGCAAATAATCACTATGAACTCGCGGATAAAAGCAAAAAGATGTTTCAAGAGAAAAACATATATATCCTTTCAAACAGTCAAGAAGATATTGAGAAATGCAAAAAGGCTTTTTTCAAATGGAAAGATATTACACAACAGTGACATCACTTGATTTTCTCGGACTTTTGGTGTATAATGCTTCTATACCAAATAAAAGAGATGCGCTTCTTTGGCGGGCAATCTAATGTATCAAGGTTACACCTTACACCAAAAGTTACACCAACATACGCATGTCGGAATTCTTGATAATTCTCGATACGACCTTGTTTGTGCTGTTTTATTTTTGGAAAATGCTCGCAAATGCTTGATAATCCTTGATAATTCCCGGTTTCTTCCCGAATCCCCACAATGAAGCCGTTGGATTAAATAACCCTTTATAATTCTTCATAATTCTCGATAATTCGACTTATGAACGGGTTTACACCAGAGGCTTACACCAATTTACACCATTTGTACACTAAACCGAACACAATCGCATAATTTTCTTGAGCCTACTATGTTTTATTGCATAGCAGGCTCTTTTTTTGCCTTGTTTATCTAACTTTCATACAAGATAAACAGGGCAATTTATTTTTTTCAAAAGGGGGGTTAATTTTTGCGGTTTTTTCAGCAATCAAATACAGAGGGCAAAACAAGAGACCTCTGAGATCCTTGAAAACTGAATATACAGCACACAGGTAGTATATCGTCAAAGGCTGAAGCGAAAAATTTCGGATATGAGTTTTGTAAGAAGTGCTATTAAAACGGACAAAGGAGTGTCCGCGGAGATACTCATATACGTATATTGATAACGCTTTGTATTCCGTTGATGAATCTCAAAAACCAATCATACTATTGATCAAAAAAGCAAAACCTAATAAATTGTCATTTTTTGTTGCACTTTTGTTGCACTTCTCGTTTTATAATCTATTTTATAATCTTAGTGAAGTCGATAAATAAGCATGGACTTGATTAAGGAATGAAAAAAATCAAAGAACTTGAGGGACAATCTATGAAGTCAAGACTGAAAACAATGATTGCCATACTGCTCACCGTTTGCTTCCTTGCGAGCGGTTGCACAACAAATCCGAAAAGCTCGCAAAATTCATCAACAAACAGTACCAACAAGACTGCAACCGAAGCAACTGAAAGCTCCTCCGAAAAAAACAGCGAAGATAGCGAAAACGTTACTTCAGAGCCGCTTACGATTGAAACGCCGGCAGGGGTTGTTCTTGTGGGCAAAATAAAGAAAGATGCAAAGGGCTGGTATTTTGAGTCGGAACAGCCACTCAATGTAAAACTCACCTGCTATACAGACATTACGCCAAGCTATAATAACTTGACTCGAATCGGAATGTTCGACAATTCCGAAGACGGAACAAACAAGGAACTTTACCGTGACGATACCGTGACGGTGGCGGGTATGCTTCAAAACTTCCGTGGCGATATGGAGAGTCTGTATTTTTATCCATGCAAGATCGAACACGGAAAGACAGTCAAAACAGACTATGCCGTGCCGGAGCTTGATTATCCGTCGGCAGAGCCTGCAGATTATGACCCGACGGCACCGCTGCCGAGCGGAATGCAGCCTGTCGTGAAAAACGGTCACTTTGAGTACAATCCCTATATTCTGACCAAGAACACTTTGGAATACATGGGCAATGATTTTGCTGTTTTCTACAAGGACTTTGTTGACGCTTGGCTGTCATACAAAACGAGCTGTCCCTGTAAGGATAAAAACTATGCGGAAATGTTTTTAAGCGTAATGTATTATGAATTTCCGCTCTTTACCGCAGACGGAGAATATGATTTCCAAAACGGCTACGATGAAGACACCAAAACATTGAGATGGAGTTACAAAAGCAAAAGTAAAGCCGAGCACGATAAACTGATCTCAGATTTCACAATGGCAGCAAACAGCTTTTTGAAACAGGTTAAGGCTTCCGATTCGGAGCAGCTTCGTGCGCAGGCTGTATATCATGCATTTTGCACCTCCATGACCTATGACTATGAAATTATGACCACGAGAGAACGGATTGACGCTTATTACGCTTATACGCTCCGCCGCGGAATCTGCGTGACGTTTGCTTGCGCAATGGCACAGCTTTTTGCGCAGGTCGGTGTGAATGCGACGGTCGCCTCAGGTGAAACAACAAGCGGCGGCCACGTCTGGAATGTTGTGACAATAGACGGAAACAATTACTTTTGCGACAGCACATTTGAATTGTCATTCAATTCCGGAAATGGCTTTGTCTATTTCGGCATGACCTTGAAAGACAGACTGAATGACGGAAGCGGCTTTTCCGAGAGCAATATGACGATCGGCTCCATGAACACAAAATCGGTAAGCGAGATGACACTTTCCGAAAAAACTTTGCAAATCAAATAACACTTTTTTGTAGCAACCTTGGAGGATGTAATATACAAATGAAGATTCTGACAGTGGCAAATCATATAGCAATACTTGAAGAACTTGAAAAAGAACTATCTGCCGTTTCACCAGGCAGTGAAATTATCAGGGAAACCGATGCTCTGATGGCGGGGAAATATGCTTTTAACCATGAGGTGGATATGGTTTTCACCGAAATGGATATGAAACGAATGAACGGGCTTCAGCTCATTCGGTTTGTTCGACATGAGCATCCTGGTGTGAAAAGTTATCTGATTGGGACGGATGAGGATTTATCTGGTTTTTTGGGGGTCGTTTCAGAAGATGTGACCGGGATTTTGACCTATCCCTTCATGAAGAAAACAATTCAAGATACATTACGGAAAAACGGACTGTGAAAGGACATATTTGCAGCGGCGGTAGTTTTTTCGATAAGCAAGGTCGGAGGTAAGACGATAAAAATATGATGTGGATTTTAATGATAGCAGCACTTGCGGCAATGTCCGCGTTAACCGTTCTGCAGACACCGAGAGAATGGTTCAAAAACAGGTTGACACGCGTTTTGGTGATTGTTTTTCATACGATCGGAATTGTAAGCATCTTACTGATTCTGTTTGCCGTTTACCGCATGAAAGACGGTGCTCTGCGGGAAATCATCATATGGACGGAAACCTTCTATTTTACCGTGACGGCATTTGCCCTGCTTCTGTCCGCGGTACGGTATTTCGGTTTTGAGCTTGCGCGTCATTTTAAACACAGAAAAATACTGAAAATTCTGAGCAGTCAAACTGCATTTTTTCTTGCCGCGATTCTGATTTCCGCTGTATACATGATACCATCTGTGTATAATGCCACAACCTTGAGAACCGTTACATACGATATCCAACTTGAAAAAAGCTGTGCAGATGACAGCCTCTCCATTGCCGTTATTTCGGATTTCCATGTCGGTGCGGGTGCGCGGCACAGCGAAATGGATCAGATGGTGCAATTGGTGCAGGCAGCAAAGCCGGATGTCATTTTAATCGACGGTGATATCTGTGATTCTTCATCCTCCGTATCCGACATGGAGTATATGGAAAAAGCTCTGGAAAAACTGGATTGCCGATACGGTATATTTTATGCAGAAGGAAATCACGAGAAAGAGTGCAGGTTTGATCCGGAACCGTATTTGCGGCGGGCAGACGTGACGATTCTCAAGGACTGCGGCGTGATGCTTGAAAACGGCGTTAATATCGTCGGGCGCCGCAATGCGCTTAAGGTCGGCGTTAAACAGATTATGAAGGATTGCGGACTTGACACGGAGGCTCCGACGATTGTCCTCCAACATCGTACAAAAGGGCTCAGCCGGCTGGAGGGCGTTGCGGATCTTGCAATATGCGGGCACACTCACGGTTATGCATTTCCTTTTATGGGGCTTTTAATGCCGTATCAGCGGGATATTTCATTCGGACATCGGATGTACGGCGAAACCCACGCGATTGTTTCTGCCGGCGTTGCCGAGTGGGGATACCGTACCAAGTGGCCGTCGCAAAGCGATGTCACCGTGATAAACATAATCTTCCGGGAGGCAGAGCAATGACATTCCGAACTTATACGAAAAAGGGTGTGTTCTTTCATGCCGTCTATATTGCCATTCTGACGGTCTCCGGCATTCTGGCGGTATACAGTGCGGTGTTTGGCGCATTGCATATCAGCTGTAAAGAAGATAAGATTGCACTCGGCTTTACCGTTTTCTTTGCTTTGCTGATCATTTCCGTTGACTTCTTTGAATGCAGAGCAATGGGTGCAAGGATATATACAAATGCTGAAGGAATCGGCGTCAGACGATTCGGAAAAACAAAGGTTTTTATAAAATGGAGCGAAATCAAGGAAGTCGGCACAGGAAACATTCCTACGCCGTTTGGAAGCAAGCAACGGATCTATTTTTGCGACAGAGTACTTGATGAGAAAGAAAAATCCGATTTGATCATATTAAAATATCATACGGTTCATTTTTCTTATATTCCGAAAGAGTGTTGCGAAAAAATAAGTGAGCTGCTGCCCGTTCCGATGACAGAGGAGATGAAAGAAAAGTATGTCAGATAAAGTGAGGAAGGAAAAGATCAGCGACGCACGGATTTTCTACATTGGGTTGATTGCCGCGGTAGCGGTGGTGCAGATCGTTTTGAAGGTGTTCACAACGCTCGTGCCGGATGTGCAAAGCCAGGTCTTATCTCGCATTACAGAGGGAATCATGCTGATTTTTGCAGTGATGTTTGCTCTGCGAACAACCTTTGTTCAGCCGTGGTTTGGGTTAAAAATCGAAAAATCGAATGTCAGAAGAACGGTTTTGACCTGTATTTTGATTGCGGTGGGAATTATTGTTCTTTTTATCGCCGCAAGACTTGTGCTTCAGCATTTTTCGGAAGAAGTCGCCGAACGTCCCTTCTTTCGGGCGTATCTGAATATCAAACATCGCAGATATTATTTGATTTCTGTTTTATTGCAGGAGATTTTGGCAAAAGGCGTTTTGCAGCACGGAGTTGAAAAAAACCTGCCCGACGACAAATGGTATATCGCATTGCCGATAACGGCACTTGTGTTCGGAATGCTTCATATCTATCATTCTATCTACTACATTCTCGGGGCAATTGGGCTTGCATTGGCTTCCGGCGTGTTATATCACAGACAGAAGAATGTGTGGTCAAGCTTTGTGTTGCATTTTTTGATCGCATTTCTTCCAAGATGCTTCGGGCTGAAATAAATTTGATTTTTTGAACAGGCGATATTTTGTAAATTGTGAAATATTTTATTTTGACAATTGCAAAACTGGCGGCGACAACGCTTATGTTGCACTTTGTTTTGTACAATATATTATAAACCAAAAAACAGCTGGAAATTAATAGTCAAAAAATAAGGTAATTAAATGCTATTTTACGGTGAATTTGGAGGACGCATAAATCAAATGATAATTATGACAGTCGGTAACCATGCTACCATTCTGAAAGAACTTGTCAAAGAATTGTCTGAATGTTTCCCGGGAAGTGAGATTATTGCGGAAACCGACGCACTCATGGCGGGGAAATATGCTTTTAACCATGAAGTAGACATCGTATTCGCCGAAGCTGATATGAAACGCATGAACGGGCTTCAGCTGATTCAGTTTGTCAGGCAGGAACATCCGGGAGTATTGTCCTATCTTATCGTGCCAAGCGGAGAGAAAAACGATTTTCCATTTTTGACTCCTGACGAGGTTACCGGGATCATAGAAGAACCGTTAACAAAAGCGTCATTGGAAAAGGCACTGGCACAAGGAGCATAATAAAAATCAAATCATTTATAAAGGAGCCAAGATATGAACGATAAAATCTTCCGAAAAAAAAGCATTGACAGAATGTCGTCGCCTGAACAGTTGAACGATTACATAAAGGTCACCAATCCCGGCGTGTGGATGGTATTGGCGGCGATCGTGATCCTGCTCGTCGGCGTTTGCGTGTGGGGTGTTTTCGGAACACTCGAAACAAAGCTGTCGGTTGCGGCGGTTAGTCAGGACGGACAGACGGTACTGTATGTAAAAGAGAATGATTTATCCGCTGTCAAAGAAAATATGAGTGTATACATAGGGGACGAGACTTATAAAGTCACATCGGTGAGCTCGCAACCTGTGGCGGTTACTGAAGAATTCAGCGAATACGCAAGACACACAGGGGAGCTGAGTATTGGAGAATGGGTATACATCGTGCAAATAGACGGAAATATGCCGGACGGAGTGTATAAGGCACAGATCGTCACTGACAGTGTGTCTCCGTTGTATTTTGTATTTAACTGAGGCGACGTATGGAAAATAATAAAAA
>ERZ857998.1593-NODE-1593-length-24803-cov-13.266890_pt1 | contig 24803 bp, 24 predicted proteins | sample MGYA00519954_ERZ857998 | MGnify/ENA primary metagenome ERZ857998 (study PRJEB31778, sample SAMEA3449424) | human gut metagenome | biome: human gut; feature: human-associated habitat; material: faeces | place: United Kingdom | collected 2010/2012 ...
GACTTGAACCGGCGACCTGCTGATTACGAATCAGCTGCTCTACCGACTGAGCCACGGTAGCATATAGAAATTCGAAAATGCTTTTCGAACGACTGCAAGAAACATTATACTACATAATGAAAAAAATTGCTACTACTTTTTTTGAATTTATGATAAAATATTTAAGATATCTTTTGCAGCGCTGCCATCAATGGGAGCTTGCCTGCAAAAAAAGAACTATGACTATGAAGGAGGGTGCCCGCGGAATCATAGGGCACGAAATGAAGATGAAACATGCAATCAGTTTTGAACTGCTTAAGACCGATCCTCGTACGCGCGCGCGGCGCGGCGTGATCCATACGCCGCACGGCGATATCCAGACGCCGGTTTTCATGCCGGTCGGCACACAGGCTACGGTTAAGGCGATGCGGCCGGAGGAAGTCAAGGAGATGGGCGCGGAAATTATTTTATCCAACACCTATCACTTGTATCTGCGTCCGGGCCATGAAATCGTCAGAGAGGCGGGCGGTCTGCATAAATTTATGAACTGGGACAGAGCTATTCTGACAGACAGCGGCGGGTTTCAGGTGTTTTCCTTAGGCAAACTGCGTAAGATCACCGAGGAGGGCGTCCGCTTTCGTTCGCATATCGACGGTTCAGCGCATATGATCTCTCCGGAAAAGTCCATGGAGATCCAAAACGCACTCGGCGCGGACATTATCATGGCGTTCGACGAATGCGCGCCGTATCCGGCGGATCGCCGCTACGTCAAGGATTCTCTGCAGAGGACGACGCGGTGGCTCAAACGCTGCAAGGACTATCATCAGGACTGGGAGCGGCAGTCACTGTTCGGCATCATGCAGGGCGGCTTCTATAAGGATCTGCGCAAGGAAAGCGCGGCCGCGATCGTAGATCTGGATCTTCCGGGCTACTCGATCGGCGGACTTTCGGTCGGAGAACCAAAGGAACTGTTTCTCGATATGCTGGATGATTGCGTGGAGCTTTTGCCAAAGGAAAAACCGCGCTACAATATGGGCGTTGGAAGCCCTGACTATCTGTTTGAGAGTGTGGAACGCGGCATCGATATGGCGGACTGCGTCCTGCCGACCCGTATTGCAAGACATGGCTTGGCGATGACTTCCCATGGTCGTGTGAACATCAAGAATGCGAAGTATGAGCGTGACTGGGAGCCGCTGGATTCGGAATGTGATTGCTACACCTGCCGCAACTATTCCAAGGCATACCTCCGGCATTTGTATAAGGCGGACGAGATGCTTTCGGCGATGCTGCTGTCCAATCACAACCTGTATTTCCTCGTCAATCTGATGAAAAATATCCGCATGGCGATCGAAGAAGATCGATTCCTCGAATACAAAAAGGAGTTTTATGATAAATATGGGAGATTTTAAGGGAATGAGGCCGCTCTGTCCGCACAGCGCGTACTGCGGCGGCTGTATTTATCAGGGCGTGCCTTACGAGCAGCAGCTTGCGGAAAAGGAACGCGAGGTTCACCGTCTGCTTGAGGAAAAGAACGTGCATCCTGTGCGTATTGACGCGATTGCGGGTTGTCCGACGCCTTACGCCTATCGTAACAAAATGGAATATACCTTCGGAGATTTTGTAAAGGACGGGCCGCTGGCGCTCGGTATGCACCGCAAAAAGAATTTCATGTCGATCGTGACGGTGGACGAATGCCAGCTGGTGCATCCGGATTTTAATACGGTACTAAAAGCGGTGCTGCAATTCTGCGAGGAACGCGGTTATGCGTTCTACCACAAAAAGAGCCACAAGGGTCTGCTGCGCAATCTGATCCTGCGCCGCGGCGTGCGGACCGGAGAGCTACTGGTCAACATCGTGACATCGTCGGAGGAAGGCTTTGATGAAGCTGCTTTTGTGGATATGATTAAGGCACTTCCGCTGGCGCATCAGGTGGTCGGCGTGCTGCGCACGATGAACGACAGTCTGGCGGACGCGGTCATCTGCGAGGAACTGCGCGTGCTTTGGGGTCGCGACTACTATATGGAAAAGATCTTGCATCTCGACTTCAAGGTCAGCGCGTTTTCATTCTTCCAGACGAATGTGGAGGCGGCGGAACGTCTGTACAGCGAGGCGCTGGCGCTGGTTCCGTCATTCGAGGGCAAATCCGCCTTCGACCTTTACTGCGGTACCGGTACGATCAGCCAGATCCTCGCGCTCAAGGCCAAAGAGGTGCTGGGTATCGAGCTGGTAGAAGAAGCCGTGGAAGCGGCGAAACAGAACGCGGCGCTCAATGGTCTGACAAATTGTGATTTTCTGGCGGGTGATGTCTTTGAGGCACTCAGAAACGTGGAACAGAAACCGGATGTGATCGTTGTTGACCCGCCGCGTGTCGGCATCCAGCCAAAAGCGCTGGACAAGATCATTTCCTATGGCGTGCCGGAGATCGTCTACGTTTCCTGCAACCCGAAGACCCTGGCGCAGAACCTGATGTATTTCGCATACTACGGCTACCAATGCGTTTATCTGAAACCGTTTGATAATTTCCCGATGACGAAGCATACGGAGTGCGTAGTTCTTCTATCAAAAATGGATCCTAACAAGTAAATATAGTGTAGAAAACAAAGGACTTTCTCAAAAACTATCGTTAAAAGATATATGTAGTCTTGGTCCTATGCCCATGGCTCACAGGGGAATATATCCCCAGAAACACCTGCCGTTTTATCCTCTTTGAAAAACGCTATATGATAATCTTCCAGATAATAGACGATATAGTTTACGCAGATTATGTGGTGGATTGCAGGCAGGATTACAGTTGGCTTATCAGGTAAAAAAATAAACAGAGCAAAATCGTCACTTCCAAAGAGGTGGCGGTTTTTTATGACTTCTACCGCACGGGCGAGGAAACTGCCTCTTGACGGCAACCGCCAGGCAGGATGCAGTTTTTGTACAAAAAAAGAATTGAATTATTGTCTAAATGTTTGAAAAAAGTCCTTTTTTGGAGAAAACCTTGCATACGAAATCAGTTGTGATATGATTGCTTTATTAAAATGAAATGACTCTGTATGAGGTGATGCAAAATGGAAAACAAACGATTGGTCATCAATCCGAAATGGTGCAAAGGCTGCGGTATCTGCGCGGCGTTTTGTCCGAAAAATGTGCTTGAAATCGTCCACGAAAAGGTCAAAATCAAAGACGAAGCAGCCTGTATCAAATGCGGGCTTTGCGAGCTGCGCTGTCCGGATTATGCGATATATATCGAGAAGGAGGAAGCGTAATGGAAAAGAGATTTCAACTGCTGCAGGGAAATGAAGCCTGCGTCGAAGGCGCTATCGCGGCAGGCATGCGTTTTTATGCAGGATACCCGATTACCCCTTCGACTGAGATCGCAGAGCGAAGCGCGGTCAGACTGCCACAGGTCGGCGGTAAATTTATCCAGATGGAGGATGAGATCGGAGGGATCGCGGCGGCACTCGGCGCGTCCGTTGCCGGACTCAAAGCCATGACAGCGACCTCCGGTCCCGGATTTTCGCTCAAACAGGAAAACATCGGCTATGCGGCGATCGCGGAAATCCCGATCGTGGTCGTGGACGTTCAGCGAGAGGGACCTTCCACAGGACTTCCAACTTCGCCGTCACAAGGAGATCTGATGCAGTCCAAATGGGGCACGCACGGCGACCATCCGGTCATCGTGATTTCCCCATCGTCGGTGCAGGAATGCTATAACGAAATTGTTCGCGCCTTCAATATGGCGGAACGCTTCCGCGTACCGGTTATTTTCCTGATGGATGAAATCATCGGACATCTCAGGGAGGGCTGCGAGCTGATTCCGACAGAGGAACTGGAGATCCAAAACCGGCGTATCGACCGTGAGTTCAACGGCACACTGGCTTACGCGGTACAAGAGGGAAACTATGTACCGGAATACGCGCCGTTCGGCGAGGGCGACCACTTCAACGTCACCGGTCTGTTCCATGATCTGGACGGCTTTCCGACCAATGATAACAATATGACGCAGTCACAGGAGAGAAGACTTTTGGATAAGATACGTTTCAGAAGAGACCGTATCGAAAAATGGGAAGAAACGGACTGCGACGAGTGTGAAACGCTGATCATTTGCTATGGCGGTACGGCGAGAGCGGTTGCCGGCGCTGTCGAAGAATCCAAAAAGACAGATTTTTTAAGAGTCGGTGTCTTCCGCCCGATTACAGTTTGGCCATTCCCGGACAGAGCGCTGCTCAAGATCATTCGTGATAATAAGCATCTCAGACAAATCGTCGTCTGCGAACACAACGACGGCCAAATGCTGCTGGAGGTGCAGCGGGTCGTAGAAGGCAGAGTGCCTGTCGATTTTCTCGGAAAAATCGATGGTACGACCATCACGCCGACAGAAATTCTTGCAAAAATCAAGGAGGTGTATTAATATGCCGAGTCAATTGATTGAAAAAACAATGCGTGTAAATCGTCTGCCACACATTTGGTGCCCGGGCTGCGGACACGGCATTCTGATGCGTGACGTCGCGCAGGCGATTGAAAACTGCGAGTTGGATCCGGATAAGGTCGTGATTGTTTCCGGTATCGGCTGTTCCTCCAGAGCTGCGGGCTATATGAACTACAACACCTTACATACCACCCACGGCAGAGCAATCGCGTTTGCGACCGGTGTGAAGCTTGCAAATCCGGAGCTGCACGTGATCGTCATTACCGGTGACGGTGACGCGACCGCGATCGGCGGCAACCATCTGATTCACGCGTGCAGAAGGAACATCGACCTGACCGTCGTGGTATTCAACAACAACATCTACGGTATGACCGGCGGACAGTATTCTCCGACCACGCCGCACGGTGAAAAAGGAACGACTGCGCCTTACGGCAATATCGACTATAACTTTGACATTCCGAAGCTGGCGGAGGCTGCAGGTGCGACCTACACCGCCAGAGGCAGTGCCTTCCATGTGCCGCAAATGATACGCTTGATTGAAAACGGCATCAAGCATAAGGGCTTCTCCGTGATCGAGGGTCTGAGCGTCTGCCCGACCTATTACGGGCGTAAGAATAAAAAAGGCAGCGCAGTCGATATGTACAACTGGCAGAAGGATCACTGTATCGATACCGCCAAGGCAACGAAGATGACACCGGAAGAACTCGAAGGCAAAGTTATCATCGGTGAAATGTCCCGCTGTGAAAAACCGGAATATACAGACATGTACATGGAGATTATCCACAAATGCGGAGGTGACAAGGAATGAAAAAGGCAGAATTGAGATTTACAGGCTCCGGCGGACAGGGAGTCATCATGGCGACGATCATTCTGGCAGAGGCAGCTTACGCGGATAAGTTGCAGGCGGTGCAGTCGCAGTCTTACGGACCGGAGGCCAGAGGCGGCCTCTGCAAAGCAGAGTGTATTATCGATGAGAAACCAATCGCTTACACCAAGGTGGTACGGCCAAATCTGCTGCTTTCTCTGACGCAGGCATCTCTGGATAAATATGTCGGTACGCTGCAGGAACACGCAATTGTCGTGGTGGACAGCGGCATAACTGTGCCGGAAGAGGTTCAAGCGCATCATCAGGTGATCAGCCTGCCGATTCTGAACTCCGCGGTCGAGGTCATCAAGAATCCGATGGCGGCCAATATCATTTCGGTCGGCGCGGTCAATGAGATCATGCAGATCGCGTCCGAAGCCTCGCTGGAAGAAGCGGTCCTCAACCATATCCCGAAGGGGACCGAAGAAAAGAACATCAAGGCGCTGCATCTGGGCGAAAAGATGGCAAAAGAAGCCCTGGAGGAGCAGGCTTCCTGAAGTATGGAAACAAATAAGATATGACAAATACGAAACCCCTGACAGCAAGGAAGCCGTCAGGGGTTTTGCCTTTCGTATTAACGTTTCGTTATGTGTTACGCGGCTGCGTGTCTGCGTCTCTTGGTGATCTCCTGGAAAGCGCAGATGCCGAGTACGATGGCGATACCGATCAGGTCGGTGACAGCGCCCGGGTCGATCAGGAGCAGTCCACCGGCGATACTCGCGATGCGCAGCGGCCAGTTCATGTGGTCAAAGGCATAGCCTCTGAGTCCCGCGGCAACGCCGAAGACGCCGATGAAGGCGGTGCAGATGACCTGTACGCCCTGCAGCGGGCTTGTGAGATCGATCAGCAGAAGGGCAGGATTCAAACCGAAGCAATATGGTACAATGAAGGCTGCGATTGCCAGCGAGGTCGCGTTGAGCGCGGTCTTCATCGGTCTGGAGCCCGCGATCGCACTGCCTGCGTAGGCTGCCAGCGCGACCGGTGGTGTGATATCGGCAACGATACCGAAGTAGAATACGAACATGTGCGCACAGAGTACCGGCATATTCATCTGCATCAGGATCGGCGCGCAGGTGGTCGCCATAATGACATAGTTTGCGGTGGTCGGAACGCCCATGCCGAGGATGATGCAGGTCACCATGGTCAAGAACATCGCGATAAACAAATTGCCGCCCGCCAGTCCGACAATCGCGGAAATCAGTTTGGTGCCGATACCTGTCGTTGTGATGACGCAGGCGATCATACCGGCAACCGCGCAAGCGGCGCCTACGGTCAAGGTGCTTTTTGCGGTATCCTGCAGCGCATCAAAGAACTTGCTCGGTGTGATGCGTGTTTCCTTGCGGAACAGGCTGACTACGATAGCCAGAAGCGTACCGATGATAGCGGCCATAGCCATGGTCGTCTTGAGAATAAAGATGACCAGTGCGATCAGCGGAACCAGCAGATAGCCCTTGGTGAACAGGGTCTGGAAGAACTTCGGCAGATGCTCTTTGGAGAGTCCCTTCAGCCCGGTTTTCTTTGCTTCCAGGTGGACTGCGATGAATACACCGGAAAAATACAGGAAGGCCGGGATGATCGCTTTGACCGCAATCGTGCTGTAAGGCGTACTTGCGTATTCTGCCATCAGGAAGGCAGCAGCGCCCATAATCGGCGGCATGATCTGTCCGCCGGTAGATGCAGCCGCTTCTACCGCGCCTGCGAATTCCGGTTTGTAACCGGTTCGTTTCATCATTGGAATGGTGATCGCACCTGTAGTAACGGTATTGCCGACCGAGGAGCCGGAAACCATACCGCAGAGGGCAGAGGAGATGACCGCGACCTTCGCAGGACCGCCGTCAGAACTGCCCGCGATGGAATTCGCCAGCTCGATGAAGAAGTCCGTGATGCCGGTTTTTCCTAAGAAGCTGCCGAACATAACGAACAGTACGATGAAGGTCGAGCAGGCCCGGATTGGGGTACCGATGACACCCTCTGTCGTGTAAAAGAGGTTATATACATTCAGAAGCAGTGTCCGCTGGGTCATCGCGTAAATGATGAATACAGAAGCTACAATGACGATCGGAAAACCGACAGAACGTCTGCAGGCTTCGAGGGTCACCAGGATACCAATAATGCCGAAGATCATTTCAGTGGTACCGATCATGATGCCTTGATTGATGATTTTCGTGCAGTTAAAGACGAAATAGAAGTAGGAAACGCCGCCCGCGATCGCCAGCAGCACATCATACCATGGGACGTAGTTCTGTTTTTTTGCGGCATTCTTTCTGGCCGGGAACAAGAGGAAGATGAATACGACGATGCATCCGACGAAAGAGGCTCTTTCGATTCTTGTTTCCCAGTTGAACAGAAAGTTGATCAATACGCAATAGATCGCGAAAGCAACCATTAAGTAACGGATGACGGAGTTCGGAAGTCCGACCCATTTACGGGTATTGGATTCGCGGTCATATTTTTCCATAACCTCCTGGACTTTGGCTTCCATTTCCTCCATTGTGAGTTCTTCGTCGAACTCAGTCGTGCCGGAAGCGGTTTCAGGTGTAGGGGTATCCTGAATCGGTTCTTCTTTTTGTTTTTTCAAAAATGTCAAATTGCATACTCCTTTCAAGCAGGGGATAGAAAATTTGTCAGCGAACAGCCAGCCGAACCTTGGCGTTGCGGCCGCACAGATCGCGCAGACTGATCTCGTCCTCGCCGATGGCAAGCACGTGATCCGAAACCGTACCGACCACGTAGATCAGATCGGGAATGTACATATCATAGCCGGAGATGATCATTTCGCCGTTTTCACCGTAAGCAAAGTGCTGACCTTCGGAGATGGTCGTCGGGACACCGGCGCCGAATCCGTAATACAGCGTACGGTCGAGGTAGATCTCGTCGTCTTTGGCGATGTAAACATCGGTGACGGGAGATTTGTTGACCGAGTGTATAAAAGTGATCGAGAATTCCCGGTTTGCGGGAAGGGTGAGCGCGGCATATTCTTTGCCGGAGTCAACATCTGTGATCGTTAAGGTTTCGTTAGAATTTTTTTTCGCCATGATTACAACGATAACCGCAGCGCATAGGAGCACTACGGTTATGATGATCAAAAGCTTTTTAGATTGCAATGCTTTCATGAATCACGAAGATGCTTACATTGCACCGATTTCCTTGAAGTACTGTTCAGCGCCCGGGTGGAACGGAACGGTGGAACCGGTTACTGCTGTGGTCTGGTCGACCAGATCGAATTTGTCCTTGAAACCGGCAGCACCGAGCTTGTCCTTCAGCTCAAACATGCCTTTTGTGAACTCGTATACGACTTCTGTCGGCACATCGTTTCTGCATGCCAGAGTCGCCATAACGGCAACCGTCTTGACGTCCTTGTCAACCGGCGTATAGGTACCGGCAGGAACTGTGATGTCCGTATAGAAACCGTACTGGGATTTTAACTGTTCTGCATGCTCAGCGTCTATTTCGAGCAGATTGAACTTGTAGCCGCTTGCAGCAAGCTCCGTAACTGCGGTCGTCGGTGCGCCTGCAACAACGAAAGCTGCATCGATCTGACCGTTCTTCAGTGCGTCAGCGGAGTCCGCGAAGGACTGACTGTTCTTAACGATATCGGCATCGATGTCCAGACCGTAAGCAGACAGGATCTGACGTGCGTTGAATTCTACACCGGAACCTGCGTCACCGGTGGATACGCGCTTGCCTTTTAACTGGTCGATCGAAGTAATGTTCTTCTGTGCGATGATCTGGATAGTCTCCGGATAGCATACCATGATCGTGGAGAAGTCGGTGTACGGGTCCTGTCCTTCGAAAAGGTCCGTTGCGTTGTACGCATAGTCCATAACGTCATTCTGTACGATCGCGATCTGGCTTGCTCCGACCTGCATCTGCTGGATATTTGCCATGGATGCACCGGTGGAAACAGCAGAGAGGTTCATCGTGTCACCGAGCTCCTGATTGAACACCTGTGCGATGATACCGCAGTAGCCGTAGTAGGTACCGGAAGTACCGCCTGTTGCGATGCTTAAGGATACAGGACCTTCCGCATCGCCGGAATTATCATTGCTGCCGCAGGCTGCAAATGTGAAGATCATGACTGCGATCAAGAGCAGAGATAAAATCTTTGATAAGTTCTTTTTCATAGTTTCCTCCATGAATCATACTGAAGTTTTAAACACTTTGTGTTTGATATTTAACACTTTATCATGATAGCATACCGGTATACAAATGTAAAGAAGAATATAAACATTTTTTAAACATTTTTCTAAAAAGTGTTTTGTATCGGTAAAAGGACACCGCCCTGCGGGAGGACGGTGTCTCGGGTCTGATTGCGGATGATCGAAAACGCGTAACGGAACGCGTTATCTTCTCGGCTGCGGACGTTTATGATGATGCTCGCCGCAGCTGCAAGGATCCGGCTGCGGTCTGCAAGGATCACAACATGGGTCACAGCATGGATCACATGGTTTGCAGATGTCGTCCGCATCTGTATCGCCGGATACTGCGCCGCAGTTCTCCAATGTGTCAGACGGCTTGATCTGTTTCGGGAACAGACTCGGGAAAGTCGTGCAGATCGCGTTCTGCTGCGATTCCACTGTCACGAAGCCAGTCGAGAGCACACAGAGCTGCACCGGAACGACGATTTTCTTTTCGCATGTTACACATGATAAACAAAACAAAAAATGAAAGCTGTAAGCCTTGAAAAATCAAGGTTTTTTTGTGTCCCAACTTGGTACGCAAAAGCAATCTAAAAAGATGTGTCCCAATTTGGGACAAGGAAGAATGAAAGGAGAAATTCGATGAAAAAGGTAATTGCAATCTGCAATCAGAAAGGCGGCGTTGGCAAGACAACCACAGCAATTGCCACCGCCGTTGCGTTAGCAGCAAAAGGATATAAGGTGCTTGCGATTGATTGTGACGACGGAAATGCCAGCATGACGAAAAACTTAGGATATAACCCGGCGGAATTAAAATCAACGTTGACTGATTTACTGATGTTTCAGTTCCTGAATCGGGAGATTGAATCGTTGATTTTAGAAACGATTTTACATCAGGAAGAAGGAATTGATCTGCTGCCTGCAGATAATCAGCTGGCGGGCATGACTAATACCCTCTCGTCTTCTGGCGAAGAGAATAAAAATCAGATTTTGTCAAGTGTCATAGATAAATTGAAGCCTGCTTATGATTACATCATTTTAGATACTGCACCAACCTTGAATGTCCTGTTTCTAAACGCACTCGCAGCAGCGGATGAGGTCATTATTGTTACACAATCACAAAAGGCAGCAGAAGATGCAATCGGAGAGTTGATTCAAACCGTTATCAAAGTAAAGCAGCGCATCAATCCGAGCATTATCATCAAGGGCTTGCTGGTTACCATGCTTGACAATCGGACAAAGTATGAGAAATGCAGATCAGAAGCAATCAATGAAACTTACTCAGATTTAGGCATGAAAGTTTTTGCAAACAAAATTCCAAGAGGAATTTCTGCGGCCAAGTGTGTAGAGGCGCAGCAATCAGTATTAAAATACGATCCAAAAGGCAGTGTCGCAGTTGCTTATGCAGCATTCGTCGATGAACTGATCTAGCGTGTCCAAACTTGGGACGCGAAAGCAATCGAAAAGATGTGTCCAAACTTGGGAGGCGAAAGCAATCGAAAAGATGTGTCCCAACTTGGGACGCGAGAGTAATCTAAAAAGATGTGTCCCAACTTGGGACGCGGAGAAAGGAGTATTATGGCGGACTTGAAAGAAAACCTTATGACAGGTCTATTCGGAGAAGTACCAGCAAAGCCGCAGACAGATATACTTGATGAACCGGATATAGAAATTGATCTTGACCAACTCCTGGATTTTCATAGCGGAATTGTACCCGGCAAAGAGCATCCATGGAGCCGCCTTTCTGATGGAAAGGCGAAGGAGCTGCGAGAGAGTATTGCGGTGCATGGGCTGCTGCAGCCGATTATTGTAAGAGAAGATGAAAAAAACGGATTTTATGAGATTTTGGCTGGACATAACAGACGAGATGCGTTAAGAGAAAACGGAATAAAGAAGTTGTCGGTCAAGCGGGGAGAAATTAAAATCGTAAGGAAAGATACATATGATTCCGGCGATATTATGCTCGATTCCAACATACAAAGAGATGAAGTTCCTGTTATGGACCGCGCTTGGGCCTGCAGAATTAAATTGGAAATCGTGCAGCACAGAATGCGCGTGTCCCAACTTGGGACGCACAAGCGCAGTGATCAGATTGCAGCAGAAGAACTGGAAATGAGTCGCAACAATGTGCAGCGGTATGCAAGGCTCACATATCTGACTCAGCCGCTGCAGGAGTTGGCCAACACAACACAACTCCCGATCAATGTGGGTGTGGAAGCATCATATTTATCCGCAGAACAGCAAAATGAGATCTTTTCAGTTTGGAAGGACGTGCGAAAGCTGCCAAACATCCAGCAAATGAAACAGATACGTGAGGAAGCAGCAAAAGAGTTTATCGATGCAGACACGTTAAAGGCAATACTGGTGCCTGAAAAAAGCTCAGAGCCGATCAAGAGCGCTTTCAAGTCAACGCAAAAACGTTTTCAGAAGGAGGCAAAAGAGAAATCAGCGCTCATCGACACACAGGTACTTGAGGAGCTTTTGGCAAAAACCGTACAGGAATATCTGGATACTTTATAGCGTGTCCCAAGTTGGGACAACGGTGGTAACAGAAAAAACAGGTACTGCTTTTGCAGTTACTATTTTATCGATGCCATTGAAATCTATTAAAAATACAGAAGAAAAATGAAATAATTTCAGAGCGGTTACTGGTAATAGAATATATAAGTTGATATATGATTTGTAGTGGTAACATTTTGTAAGGTAAGATTGGGAAGGACGGTAATACGAAATGACATTGGACGGAACGAAAATCAGAATTGATTATCGGAGTGAGATCGATTTAACACAGGAAATGATAACATGCTATCTGAAGCACAGCGATGTAAGCGAGAGTACACGGACCATGCTGGAGCGCCTGCGCGAACAGTTGGATGGCCTCTGGATGTCGTGGTGATCCAGATGAACGGTGACGCGGTCATTTACGCATTCGTGAAAACAGTAGAAGGCATCATGCACGTAGAACGGGAAAATATGTTTGCACGCACAAATAACGACAAGTACATATGCTTCAGTCCAAACGGATTCCGAACTGCGCTGCGGTATGTGATAGTAAGCGAAAGTTTAGAGGAAAGACTTGAAGCACGATCAAGCAACCCGGAGAAGATCGTCCGGGAACTTTTGCAGGTATTCAGAACTTTAGGGCTGATTGTTTGCAACAATGATAAGGGATTCACATCGACGCAGCGTATCAATGGTACTCTGAGACGAACAATCACTGTGGATGCTGGTAAATACGAACTTCTGAAGGTATTGCAGTGGCACTTGTGAGAGTGTCCCAAGTTGGGACACTCTCACAGCAGCAAACACTGCTAGTGTGTCCCAATTTGGGACACAGGAGAAAGGAGACATATAACATGCAAAACGAATATATAGAGTATGTATTGAAAAAAGGAAAGGTTGTGATTACTACAAGCTGCAATTATGAAACTGTTAAAAAATTACAATTTCTTCGAGGAGGAGAAATTACGAAAGTCAGGGTGGTGGACAAATGACCTATGGGACGCATATGCTCGGCGGTGCATTGGGTGGAATCATAATGCTTAATATGAGCAGTCCTGATCCGGATGCGGCCTTTGCGATCTTAGGCGGATCTGTCATCGGGGCATTACTTCCGGATCTTGACCATACACAGTCTAAGATTTCCCGCAGCAATGTTGGGACATCTATCATAGCTGAACTTGTCAGTTTACTGACCAAGCATCGCGGGATCCTTCACACGCCAATATTTTTGGCGGTACTGGCGATCCTCACCGTATCGATTTGCAGTGCAGCACCGGCACAATTCAGTGGTGAACTGAGGCGAATCATTGTCGGAATGATGATCGGATATTTATCACATTTGATCTTGGATACTTTGAATCCAGGCGGAATCATGTGGCTTTATCCACTCTCAAAGAAACACTATCACATTGCACAAATTAAGACCGGGAAACTCGGAGAAGTGCTGGTTGCGGGCGGTATGGCGCTGATACTTGCGCTTTTTTCTTTACGGTTTTTTGAATTGACAACATTGTACGATACGACTTTGAGGGAAATTCAGAAGCTTTTTATGAAAGGATAGGGGAAACGATATGGCAATCAGCATGGAGGCATATAAGAAAGTACTGCACAAACAAATACGAGATGGAACGCTGTCTGAGAAAACGGCGCGGAGTTATATTTCCTGCATGGAAAATCTTTGCGAGCAGCTCAAAGGGAAAGAGGCTTGCACAGACATCGCAGATGCAATTCACACGCTTTGCTCAGAAAATGAGCAGACGCCAAAATACATTGCAGCGGTCAAAAAGTACGAGCGCGATGTTCTGGATGCGCCGAAATCATTGCTTTACGGACAGCAGCTGCAGGAGCTTCGGCGTGAACGACAAAAGCCGATCGGCCGACCGCTTAGTCTTGAGGAAAAAACATATGTGCATAAAATCAATGCGCTGCGTAATCAAAAGCTGAAGCTGGCGCTGCGGATCCAAGTGGCCAGTGGTTTGCGCATCTTTGAAGTTGCGAATCTGCTGCCGGCAGATTTTGAATTCCAAACAGCGGGTAAAATAACGATCACTGTCAGGGAAGGTAAAGGCGGCAAGATGCGAAAAGTAGATTGCGAGGATGCTTGGCTGTCCGAAAATCTCAAAAAGTATATAGCAGCATGGGACCCAAATGAAGCAGTTTTATTTTATAAAGAAAGCTATCTGAAGAAAAAAGCTGGTGAACTCGGACTCCTTACCCATGACCTGCGGCGATTGAATGCAAAACAGCGGTATAGGGAAAAGAAAGCGGAAGGTGAGTCTCACCGGGAGGCGCGCCGCGCTGTACAAAAGCAGCTGGGGCATGCACAAGCCAAGATTACCGATGCCTATATCGGTTCAGGATAGGGGGAAGAAGATGAAAAAAAATAAAGGTGATGAACAGATGGAGCAAGTTGGACTGCTGATCGTTTCATTTTTTAAAACATGCGCTGCAGGTGCCATGAAGATGATTCGAAGCGCACCGCTCTTAATTGTATTTCTGCTTATTACAACGTTAAGCGCGGTGATCTATATCAATCTAGATGCCGTACTTGTCGCACTTGGATTGCAGGACGCATTCAGCATACCAAAGCTGATACTGAAATTGATATGGCTGTTTCCGCTTATAACACTGTATCTGTTTGGCAGTGTTTCCGGCGGGAAGAACATAAATTATCAAGAAGCATTTGAGAGTATTAAATTTTCAAACAAGGCAGGCCAGTATCCGGAACTGATTGGAAGCAGAACTGATGGGAAGAAACAGATCCTCTCATTCAGCGGGAAGGGAATCTCGATCAGCGAGTGGAGAAATCGTTGGGCGGATTTGGAATCTGCATTAGATTGTAATATTCTCAGAATATCTATCGATCCGAAAACGAAAACCGTGGTACATTTGGAAACGGTTCCATCTACTTATTCCATCGCAACGAATATTCCATGGGAATCGAAATACGTCAGTGAAAAGGAATTTGTCCTTGTCGCAGGGCAAGGACTTTTGGAGCCCATAGAATTAAATCTGGACAAATATCCACATGCGCTGGTTGGCGGAGCCACCGGATCCGGCAAGTCTGTCGTTCTCAGAGCGCTGCTTTGGCAGTGTATCCTTAAAGGCGCACAACCATATATGATTGACTTCAAAGGCGGTATTGAATTATCAGCCTTTGAGGAATTCGGGGAGATGGTATATGAGCGGCCTCAGGCGCTGGAACTTTTGAAGGAATTGACGAAAGAAATGACGCTGCGCCTGGCATTATTTCGTGATAAAGGTGTCAAAAATCTTACAGAATACAATCATAAATTTCCAAACGATCCGCTTGCACGAATTGTCCTGGCCTGTGACGAAGTATCGGAAATGTTGGATAAAACGGGGCTGTCCGGAGCGGATGCAAAGATTTTTAAAGAAATTGAAGCCGAAATGGCAAAGATTGCAAGGCTTGGTCGCGCACCGGGAATCAACATGCTGATGGGAACGCAGCGGCCGGATGCAAATGTAATCAGCGGGCAGATCAGAAACAACCTAACGATCAAAATCGCAGGACGTGTTACCGATGAGTATGCATCCAAAATGATTCTGGGAAATGCAAAGGCTGCAGCATTGGGCGATATTCTGGGGCGATTTCTCTATACTGTCGGTGCAGATACCTATGAATTTCAAGGATTCAATTTCCAGGATTCAGACATTATTCCGGGACATTATCAAAAGGGCAGTTTGCTGATAGATTCCATGGAAGAAGATCATAGAATAAGATATGAAAGCGCCGAGGAGGCAGAGGCAGCCGCAGATGATGAATACGAAGATGCGGACATACCTTGGGGGTTTGATGACATAGATTCGCTTTAAGGAGGTGATTACATGCGAAGAAAACAGAAAAAACCAGACAAAAATAAGGAGATCCTGACGCCGGAACACTTGAAAAGCAAAGAAGAAAAGGAGGAGAAACTAAGAAGCGCAGCGCCGAGTACGGTCTTGCGTTTTTTACTTTGGGGCATCTTACTTTTCCTTTTGGTTCGAGGAATCGTTTCTATTTTTACTGCAGACTCCATCGACAAACAGCGGGTAAAGGTCGAAAACTTTATCACCCAGACGGAACAGGAGGAAGCAAGTAAATCACGCGCCATGGCATTCGCGGAAGAATTCCTGCAGGAATACTTCACTTATGACGCGCAAAATGACGGAACTTACGAAAAAACCATGCAGGCATACCTCGCCAAAGGACTTACCTTGCATGTGCCGGGGAATACAAAACTCACTGCACTGCAGGTCAAGGCGATCCAGGCGACTTACGCGGCAGACGGCATCATCAATGTAGAAGCATCTGTAATGGTGCAATACGAGAAAAAGACAAAAACTTTGATGATTCTGATGCCGGTGTATGTAGATGGACGCGGCTGCGCTGCGGCAGGGCTGCCGCAGCTGATCCCAAAGGATGAAACACCGGAGATCTATGCGTATACAGCTGAATTGGGCAGTTCAGTATCAGAATCCAAAAAAGAAGAGATAGAGGAAGTCGTAGATAGTTTCTTAAAGACCTATTGCAGCGGCAATGAGAATGAACTGCATTACTATGTGACCGATGATTTTCCGTACAGCAAAGGACTCAATGCCATTCTAGACTATGGTGGATTAGAAAAAATCCGTATCGGAGCATCAGAAGATTCCAGCCGGTATTTCGTACAGGCCGATGCCGTTTTACAGGACGAAGGCCTGCAGATCTCACAAACCTATTATATCAATATTGTACAGTCGGATAGACTGTACATCGAAGACATTTCAACAGTATTAAACTAGGAGGACAAAATGACAAAAGTATTTCAATCAGACAAAGCAATTAAAATCTTAACCTTATTATTCTTAGCAGTGCTGGTATTCAGCATTTTTATGATGTTTGCAAGTGATGCCTTCGCGGCGGGCGGTCCCGATGTAGGAAAGAATATTGGCACGTGGCTGAAAGAACAGGCGCTTTGGTTGGCGATTGGTGTTATTGCTGCTGTAGCGATTCCTTTATTAGTAAAACGTGCATGGGCGGCTCTTGTGGTATTCATCATAGTTTCGGCCATTGTTCTTGCGATTATTGCATCTCCGGATAAACTGCAAGCGCTCGGCGAAGGATTCCTGGGACTTTTCGTGTAAAGCGAAAACTGCGAGCAGTGAGGTGAGTGGTACGCTATGGACAAAAACGCTAGTGAATTCACAGTTTTAAGAACATATAAAAGTATTTGGAAATATGAACGCAAAATATATTCACTCGAAAATATTAAATTACTGGTTCCGGTTCGACCATCTGAAGTTCTTTTTTTCGGTGTTGGACTGCTGATTACATATTTCCTGTGCAAAATGGTGCCGTTTCTGCATTCGGTACCATTTATTTTTCGCTATGTTCTGATTCCATTCGGAATCATGAAATTTTTGACGAAAAAGCGGCTTGACGGAAAAATGCCGCATCGGTTTTTAATCGGGTATTTGTCATACCTTGCTATGCCGAAAGAAATCGCACGATTCCAGCCGGCAAAAAAGCCAAAGGCGATTGCTTTTACACCGGTGATATTCAGACAACAGACAATCGTAAATATTACAGAACAGGCATTGTCCGGAAAGGAAAATAGTCATGGCAAGAGAAAAAAACTTGTTCGAGTTTCCGGTTAAATACTTTGAAAATAATCTGCTGTTTTCAAAAAGCCGAAGAGCGTGTTGGGCAGGCTATCAGATCGAAGGGTTTTCTTACGATTACCTTTCGGCAGAGAAAAAAATCAATATGCTGAATGCGACAACACGATTTGTGGCGAATATCGGAACCGAAGCCAAAATACTCATTGTACCGACAGCCCAGGCTGTCGGCATGCACTATGATCGAATCATCCAGTCGCTGGATCGGCATGATGCACTATATGATATCGCACGCGAACATGCACAGGGAACTAAACTGTATTTGGAGGAGCAGGCCAGCGTGGACGGTGTGAGCAATGAATACCGGGTCTTTTTATTCACGCGCTTGCCGGAACAAAAGCGAAGCGGAACCTTGTTTCAAAAATTGATTCAATCGCCGGTAAGAACAATAGAAGAATTCATGGATGTGAACACTGCGGAGATCTATGAAAACGAGATCAGGAATTATCAAACACTCGCCGCGCAATACGAAAGGGAACAGTCAAACAGGCTGCGCATCAGACGACTGAGCGCTTTGGATCTGCAGTGGCTGTTCAAACGCATGGCAAGACGAGGACTATCCGGCGAGATCCTGCTTCACGAAGGAAAAGAAAACAAACCTTGGAATCCGGCATTCCGCACAGAACTAAAAAGTGGGGAACGCGCAATCAGACCATATGAGAGAGACATCTTAACTCTCGCGGAATCAACTATCTTTCCTGAAGAACGATGCTTACGGGTTTTAAATTCAGACGGTCGCACATCATATCAAACATTTCTGACCGTATCTGATATTCCAGATGGCATTGGGTTCCCCGGTGGCGAATGGCTGCTGATGCTTCAGGACTTCGCGGTGCCGACAGAGGTATGTGTTCATATCTCCAATATAGAATATCGTGAGTCAGAACGTAAGCTGGATAACAAAAAACGTGAAATTGATTCCCAGATTGAGCACGTAGCGCAAAATGACCGTGTTCCGGATGAACTTTGGGCGGCACAAGAGAACGTTGAAACATTAAAGCAGGAGCTGAAACCGGCGAATGATCCGCTGACCAAGGCGAGCATAACCATATGTACCGCAGCGGAAAGCAAAGAGGAAATGACTGCCAACGCAAATTTCATCAAGGATCGATATGAAGATGTGCATTTTGGAATCGAGCGGCCGATGAGCGACCAGTACAAACTTTTTATGGAGTTTATACCCGGTACAGGGCGTTATGTCACAGACTATATTCTGCCGCTTCCGCCAAAGACATTGGCAGGTTCGATGTTCCCGGCATCACGATTGCTCGGCGATAACGAGGGGCATTACATCGGCACAACAGGAATTCTGATGAAAAAAGTATTTCTGAATTTAGCGCAGGCTTGCCAGCGAAATCGCTCCGCGTCTGCAGCAGTCATCGGAACACTTGGAGGAGGAAAGTCATTCTTGTCAAATCTTCTTTTGGTGCTACACTGTCTGACAGGCGCGAAAGCCTTGATTATAGACCCCAAAGGTGAACGTACACTATGGCCGGAGACTTTACCGGGATTTGCAGATCAGATTACGGTAACAACGCTATCAGCGGGGAAAGAAGACCAAGGGAAGCTGGACCCGTTTTTCCTCTATCGCGACAATTTGGATGAGGCGTGTGATTTGGCAAAAGATATATTGTGCGAGCTATATGGGATGACAAATAAAGACGAGGAATACTTCGCCATGACGGAAGCACTCCAAGTGATAAAAACTGTCGATAAACCGTGTATGACCAAGCTCGTGGAAATCCTGAAGAACTTTGATGACGATGATACGGATATGAAAACAGCGGCAACAAGACTTGCACGCCGCATTGCAGCCACACGAAATATTGGTATGAGCCGCTTACTATTCGGTGAGGGCGATGAGGAAGGTTTGAACTTCGACGCGAAAATAAATATCGTACAAATTCAGAACTTGGAGCTGCCGGAGCCGGACACGCCAAGAGACGATTACAACGAACGAGAGCAGATATCTACAGTGCTGATGCTTCCGATCGCGACGTTTGCCAAACGTTTTGCCCGCATAGATAAAAAGCATTTCAAGCTTGTCCTGTTTGACGAATCCTGGGCGCTCAATACGACGAAGGCAGGAACTGCCTTGTTTAACTTCCTAGCCCGCATGGGACGTTCTCTGAACGCAGGCGCAATTTTCATTGGGCACAGCGTGTCAGACCTGAAGGGCGACGGTATTAAAGCAGCTATTACTTATAAATTTTGCTTCAAGGCCAAAGTCAACGAAGAAGTGGCTCGTGTGCTGGATTTTTTAGATTTGGAACAGACGCAGGAAAATATTGAATTGGTAAAAAACCTTGAAAACGGACACTGCCTGTTTCAGGACCTAGAAGGCCACGTCGGAGAGCTGGCGGTAGATCCTGTATGGGATGATTTTGTGACTGCGTTCAATACGACGCCGACGAGTGAGGAACATGAAAATGAAGAATAATCGAAGAAAACGTTTCGCCTTGATATCCGGTACGGTGATACTGATCGCACTTACGGCCGTCCTGTATGCTTATGCGGAAAGCGGCGGTGGCGCGAATATGCAGTATCGTGGGAACTACTACATTGACTGTGCAAAGACCTCTTTCTTTAAGAATATTGGGCCAAGCTTTTTTTCGCTTCTGAATAACCTTGTTTTTTCAGCAATTAAGGGACTGGGAGAATGGAATGCAGCGATTATCAAATTTTCTTTGTCCGCAGATCTCTTTGAGATTGTTGACGATTTGATTTCTCCGTTGTTTGCCGCAATTCATAAGTACATTTTTAATGGTTTTTCGCTCACCCTGATTGTCCTGGCGGGTATGTATTTCATCGTTTTGCTCGCGAAACAGAACATGATGGGGATCATCAGCGGGATTGTTTCCCTGGTTGCGGTGATAGCATTAGCGGGTGCCTTCTTTCTATATCCGATGGATATTTTAACGACAGTCAACAATCTATCCGTAGAGTTGTCTGCATCTGTCTTAGACGCTCCCTATGAATCCAGCGGAGGTACGTTGGACACCGGAAACCTGAGCACTGCAGAAAAAGCAGAAAATATTGTGTGGAATACTTTGGTGCATAGACCTTGGCAGATCATAGAATTCGGCGATGTTGAAACCGCCGAGAGATACGAGCGCACGATCTTAGGTATGGCATGCGATACAAAGGAGCGGCAAGATTACGTTCAAAATATGTATGAGGAGAAGGGCCTATTCGCTCCAACTTCCTCCTATCAGTTGGAACGGCTTTCCATGGGGCTGTTGCTTCTGCTGTTTGATGCGCTTGTTTTTGCGGTCATGTCACTATTCTGCATACTCATCATAGGGTATCAGTTCTTTGCGATACTTTTGGCGCTGCTTGGTACGTTCATCTTTCTGATGGCGCTGCTGCCGCGTTATGGACTGAAGCTGGTGGGAAATTGGGCGGTAAAGATTTTATCCACGATGGCGATCCGTATTGTCCTGATCTTCTTTTTAACAATTATTTTCGTGATTATGGGCTATGTTTACGGTTTGACAGGAACTTACGGTGTGATTCCGGTACTATTTCTCATGGTATCTATCATTGCCATCATTGCGCTAAAACGAAAGGAACTATTAGGCTTGTTCAGCGGGTATGATCAGCCAACCGGATTTGTCAACAAAATGCTGAACGCTGATGGAAACATCATTCGGCATGGTGTGAATCAATACCAAGATCTCCGGATTGCGGGGCAGCGAAAAGAAATGCGAAATCGGGCCGAGCAACAAAGAGAGGTACGTGATGCCATCAATGCCGAGACGTTACAGAACCTCTCTATGCGCAATGAGATCCTTCGCAATAAGCTTGCAACACAAGAGAATCCTGCAGATCGGCAGCTCTCTGAGGCGCAGCTGAGAGAATATCACGAAAAGGCTGCAGCGAATATAGACGTACAGCACACGCGCGACATGCAAAGAGCGCAGCAGCAGGAAGCACCGGGTCAACCGCAGACAGAAAATGCAGCACCCATACAAGTCCGCAGCAGCGCAAGAGCAGCTGGGACGGCTGCATCCACACCAGCTGCCGGCGCTTACACGCGCAAACAGCGGGCACAAGGCATTGAACTTTTGCGGCAATCCTATGAGCAATCGAAAACAGCATCAGAGGCAGAAGCACAGCGAAGTAATCAGCCTGTCCAATACACGCCATTTGTACAGCGGACGAATCATTTGCGGGCGATGAATCCGGATGCGGAGTTTGACTCCAGAGACGTGGAACGTGCTGCAAGAATTGTGCATGATACAGAAGCGCGAGGAGGCAGTGTGAGTGAATTGCGCACCAGGATGCAAACGAGTCAAACAGCGGGCAACACAGATGCAGCAGTCAAAAGGCGCCTTTCCGCAAATGAAGCGCAAAACCCGTCTACAGATCAGAAATCTCAAGCTGCTCCGGTCCGGACAACAAACGACAGCCATACAGAAAAACATGTACGGCAGGAAGAAAGTAATCTGAAGGGGCTTGCGTATTTTCAAGCTCATTACGGCGATGAAAAAGGGGAACGGTTTTACAACACCATGCGCGAGAAATATGGAAAGACTGCGACAGATTTTAGCGCAGAGAAAAAGCTTACACCGGCTCAAATACGGCGCAGGTTGGAAACAGAACGTGAAACAGAACGAGTAAGCAAAGTAAAGGGAAACGAACCACGACAGAGTGAGGAGAAAAAGAAAACATGAAGAAAGGCTTGATCGTTTTCGTCAGTGCTGCTGCAGCGGCATGGGTCGTGCTTGTCAGCAGTGTGGTACTTCTACTGGCAGGCGTGGCGTCTTCCGCGTCAGATGAATTTGTGATAGGCTATCAGCGGGCAGCGGATCTGATGAACGGTTCCTGGCAAGCTATCTTGGCCTTTGATACGGTTCGCTACGACAATGATCTTGACCTAGCAGACCCAAACCTGTCAGCATTGGAATTCTTCATTATCGACTACAAGGAATACGTCTGGGTCCCGCCTTCCGGCAAAGGTCAGAATCGAGTGCCGGGACACTGGCGACTGGTCAAAACCGGAACACTGGACACCTCAGCGAAAATCAGAAAATATTTCGGACTGAAGGATTCAGATGGTATTTATGAAACAATCGAAAAAATGAAAACATATCCGCAGCCCAGACCGTACGTATTTTCAACCAGAACAAAAGATATTGAAGATATCATGGATGAATTTGGGTTTGATGAAGCGCAGCGCGAATGGATGGGATTACTGATCACAGACGGCATACTGAATGAACAATTCGGTATCGAGATCCCGGACTTTATCGAAGCAGCGGGGAACGGATATTTACCTTGGCCGCTTCCTGGCGTACCGGAGAGCAACATGACATCCAGCTATGGTATGCGTAAGCATCCCGTCACCGGCGTGCAGACGTTCCATTATGGAACAGATATTGGCTGTGCAGACGGAAGTCCTTGCATTGCCATTGGAGATGGAACAGTCACAGCAACAGGAACCGGCGCTTTTTCCGGAAATTATGTGCAGATCCGCTTTGACTATGATGGGTACACCTGGACGGTCACCTATATGCACCTCAGTCAAATTAACTGCAGCAGCGGGGATCATGTGAACGTCGGCGATGTGATCGGGCTTTCCGGACATACGGGGCGTGTAACCGGACCGCATCTGCATATTGAAATCTTATGCAACGGTGCGTACAAGAACCCTGCAGGATTGATTTCAGGGCATGGAAAGAAAAAGTAGGAGGTGAAAATGGAAGAATTAAGAACACTTTTAGTTGCCGGACATCCGGAACTGTCTGAGCGAATACACCGACTCAAGGGAATCGAAATTATCGATGAAGACGATGATCCGGATGTGGTCATCGACGCCCTCAACTATGAGGAGGCAGATTTAATCATATTGAACACTTTGTTATCGCAGGAAAAGAGCGTCAAATTGGCGCTCAAAGCGAGGGAAAAGGGCATGAGGGTAATTGCCTTGACCGATGATAAAAAATCGCGCAGAGACGAAATCGCGGCGCTTGTTGGTGCGGGTGTTACAGCTGTGGCCTCGATTCATGACCTGAATGACGTGCAGGATTATATCTTCGACTATCCAAAAGACTTTGACTTTGCGCAGCTTGCTGATCTGAAGTCAAAGGAGCGCAGCAGCGAACCTATTCGGAAAAAAACAACCATAGCCCTGATGGGCATCATGCACCGCATCGGAACCACCAGTCAGGCCATCATGCTTACTAAATATCTTACAGATGCGGGATATCGAGCAGCCTACATAGAAATGAATCAGAATGGGTTTGTCCGGGCCTTGGCCGATTCCTATGCCGGCGTGATGGAGGATGCAAACAGCGGGAAAATACAATATCAGGGGATCGATATGTTCAGCAGACCGGAGAATATTCGCGATATTCTGGATATGCCATATACCTTTTACATCTACGATTATGGTTCGCTGTCAGATGAGCTGCCGATGGCATGGTTGGAGAAGGATATCAAAATTGTTGTGAGCGGCAGCAAGCCGCAGGAACTTGAAGCATTCAGACATGTCATCAAAAAAGTATATCGACAGAATCCATTTTACATTTTTTCGTTCTCTGCAGATGACGAAAGAAAAACGATCCTGCAGCAGATGGGCGAATCAGCGGGGAAAACTTATTTTTCGGACTATGCGCCGGATCCGTTTGCATCAGACACCAATTCCTTTTATCATGAGATATTGAATTTGAATCTGCAGGTCAAACATCCCGCGCTGTTAAAACCAAAATCGAATGAAAAGAAAGGCTTTTTTAAACGGAGGAGGTCGTGAATGGAAATAAAAAAGGGACTAATACAAGAATATGAAGAACAGCTGCAGGAAGAAGCAAACCAGGAGAAACTAAGAGAAAAATATGATGTGCCGGATGAAAACGTCAAAATCGTAGAGAAAAAAACGACGTTGCAGTTTCTTGTCAGAACAGCGGGTGTTATCATCCGGACAATTTTCGGTGCAGCGCTGATCGCGCTGGCAGCTGCAGGCCTGATCGCAATGATCTATCCGGCGCCGCGAGCGGAACTGCTCAAAGTGCTGCTCGATGCCTGGAATCAGATTTTGGCATATCTTTAGAAAAATCCCCTTAAAACATCAGACCAACATCAATACTTAAGGCGAGGTACAGACTCGCTTTAGAAAGATTGATTGGTGACTTGAAATAGTAAGTTCACCACGTAAAACTTAATTCACTATGTAAGACAAACTTTGTTTTTTGAAGGGCTCCGGCATGTTTCCGGAGCCTTTTTCCCGTAAAATTTATGA
>ERZ857998.1604-NODE-1604-length-24668-cov-2.853533_pt1 | contig 24668 bp, 23 predicted proteins | sample MGYA00519954_ERZ857998 | MGnify/ENA primary metagenome ERZ857998 (study PRJEB31778, sample SAMEA3449424) | human gut metagenome | biome: human gut; feature: human-associated habitat; material: faeces | place: United Kingdom | collected 2010/2012 ...
CTTATGCCGCCTTGCGGCCGGATTTCGCGTTGAACCCACAGGCCATGAATTTTTACCGCCTCCGCCGCCGCGTGGAGGATATCTACGAGTTTCTTCGCGGCATTTTGGCCGATGGGCTTGGCAAACTGGAAAGGCAGAAATCACTTGCGCATTTGCGGCGCGAGTGTGAAGCGCTGGCCTGGATGGAGAAAAGGGGATAGGACTACCAAAGCTGGTTTTCGCCCAGAGAGAAAACGATGTCAGTGTTTTCGAATGCCGATTTGTGTTGTTTGGCTTTGGCGGAGCAAAACATCATCATCGTAATCAATCCGAGAGTATCGCTGCGGAACGGTTTTTCTGCTGTGCCGCCCACAAAGCATGCGCCTGGAACGGCCTGCCACCCGCCGCGCGTGTAAAAGGAAACCCTTTCCGGAGCGCAGGTAAAGATGCTGATATCCGGGCGATGGTCGAGGATAAACTGGCGAGCAACCTTGAGCATTTTGGAGCCAAGTCCCTGATTTTGGTACTGTGGGTGAGTTACGACCTCGCTTAGTCCATAGGCAAGATAGGTCTGTCCTTTATGGGAAAGGGAACTGTTTCGGATTCCCACATGGCAAATGGCTCTGCCCTCATCGAGCAGGACAAAAGAAGTGACATACGTTTCAGGAGCAGAGGGGAAAGGCGCATTTTCTCCATCCGAAGGCCATGCGGTTTCCTCGAGCGCTAAGATTTGCGCTGCCATTTGCGCGTCGGGATGTTCGCGGGAATATTGCATCAATACCATGGATTTGCTCCTTTTATGGTGTAAACCAAAGCGCCGGTGTTTTCGCTTGAGAAAATGCCGGCGCCTTTCGTTCTATAGCAGGGAGAATCAGCCAATTTCTTTTTGCAAAGCCTGCACTTCCTCGCGGGAGACAGGGCAGAGGGAAGAGAAGTTGCCGTCCACGGCGCGCGCGATGAGCTTACGCGCCTCATCGTCTTCGCCGTCTTCGTGCAACAAGCGGGCAAGATTGTAGAGTGTGACGGTCTGGCTGGGCTTTTGCTCCAGCGCGCGACGGAAGTAGTCTTTGGCCGCCTCGCGCTCGCCCATGGCGTATTTCAACTGCCCCAAGTTATCGAGCGTGCCAGCGTCTTCCTCGTCGTATTCATAGGCTTCGTTGTTGAATTCGATTGCCTCGGTGAAATCGCCAGTTTGGATCGCTTTGTCGATCAGATATTGGCCGAGCGTGGTATACACCATGGCCGTTTTGCCTCCCGCGGCCACCACGCGCATTTGTTCGATGGCTTTGTCCAGGTTGCCCATTTTCCATTGGAGCACGGAATAATTGATATGCAGCTGCTTGCGCTGGTCAGCGGCGAGCTTCATTTTATCCAGCTTGAGCATGATCTCGCGGGATTTTTCAAAATCGCCCGCGCGCATCAAAAGCACGCTGTACGCCATCAGGTAGTTGGGATCGTTCATTCCCTCTTTATAAGCTTTTTCATAGCCTTCCATGGCCTGCTTGTGCATTTCGCGCCCTTCTTCTGTCTTGCCAGCTTCAAACGCGCGATTGCCCTGCACATGCTTCATATAGGCCTTGCGGGCGTTAAAATTCGTCAGAAATCCCATAAGAATCACCTCATTTTTCGAATTAACCGCTCCCGGCGGTGCGTGAGCGCCGCGCGTTCCGCCTCTGGCGCGAGGGCGAGCGCCGCGTCGACATGCCGCAGCGCTTCTGCATAGTCGCGCTTGCGGTGTTCCAGATATTTGGCCAGTTCCACATGGGCGAACGCCAGCTTTTGCCTGCGTGCGAGCATACAGGAAAGCACGGCCAGGGCATTTTCCCAATCCTGTGCGCGGCGATACATGGCGTACAGGCGCGCGTTGGCTTCCCCGGCGTATTTTTGCGCCGTGAGCGCGGAAAGGCTCGTGACGGGACGCGGTGCGCTTGCCAGCACATAGAGCCTGCGCGCGGTATGATCCTCTCCGCGCCGTTCAAACGCGCGACCGGCGCTGAACAGATCGATGGGGTCGGAAATCATTTCCGGTTGGAAATACGCTTCCGAAAGCACGGCCAGCAGTTTGCCCAGGGAAACGACGTCTTCCCGGTTGTGGTCGAGCACATCCGTGAGCAGGGATTCGTCGCCCGTTTTCAGGAAGGAAAAGTAGCGCCCGGGCACCTCGCTGCCCGGCAAGTCATGCTCGCGGGGAACACCCAGGATCTGCGCCTCTAAGTTGGCGAGGCGGCAGCTTTTGATGCGCAGCTTCCACAGCCTGCGCGCGGGCAGAAGGAGATCCACGCTCACCAGCGGCGGCAATTCGCCGCGCATGCGGTTCATGGTGAAGCGCGAATCCAACAGCGGCAAATCGAAATTTGCTCCATTGAACGTGACCACGGCAGAAAAACGCTTGGCAGTAGAGACGACGGCGGCGAGCAGATCCGGCTCATCGGGGTAATCGCGCATCAGATACTGTTCCACCACAAATTCGTTCCCGTCCAGATACCCAAGCCCCACCAGGAAGGCCACCGTGCCCGCGCCCCGGGCAAGTCCGGTGGTTTCCGTATCGAGAAACAGGCAATCACTGGCGCTTTGTACTTCAAATCCCAGCGCGCGAAACCGCGCCGCGTCCAGCGTGAGAAGCGCGGTTTCGGCTGGCACGGCATATCGCCGCACCAGCAGGCCGTGTCCGCTTGGGCGCGGTTTGGCTGCGGGCGCGGCGATGGTGCTGAGCTTTTTCAGCAGGTTAGAACTCATGCTTCTTCGTATTTCACCACGGGATTGCGCGCGGCCTTCACTTCATCCACGCGGGTAATCGGGCAGGTATGAGGGGCAGTGCGCACGATTTCGGGATTTTCGCGGCACTCGCGCGCGATGGCGCGCATGGCCTCCACAAAACCGTCCAACCGCTCCAGGCTCTCGGTTTCATTCGGCTCGATCATCAGCGCTTCCTTCACGATCAGAGGGAAGTGCACCGTCGGCGGATGGTAACCCATATCGATTAGACGCTTGCAAATGTCCACATGATTTTCGTGCATCTGCCGGGCGGCGGAGAGCACGAATTCGTGCTTGCACAGCGCGTCGTAGGCGATGTCGTAATCCTCGCCCAGGCGTACGCGCAAATAGTTGGCGGCCAAAACGGCCAGGCGACACGCGTCGCGGATGCCCTCCGCGCCCAGGGCCAGCATGTAGGCGTAGGCTTTCACCACGACGCCAACGTTTCCATAGAACGCATGCATCTGGCCGATGGAAAGCGGACGATCAAAATCCCAGCGGTAGGCGCCGCCATCCTTTTGCAGCACGGGCACGGGCAAGAATGGCGCCAGATGCGCTTTGGCGCCCACGGGGCCGCTGCCCGGGCCGCCGCCGCCGTGCGGGGTGGCAAAGGTCTTGTGCAGATTGACGTGTACCACGTCGAAGCCCATATCACCTGGCCGCGCCATTCCCATGATGGCGTTGAGGTTCGCGCCGTCGTAATAGAGCAGGCCGCCTGCGGCGTGCACGATCTCTGCCATGGCGAGAATGTCCTTTTCAAACAGGCCCAGCGTGTTCGGGTTGGTGAGCATCAGCCCGGCAACCTCGTCGTTCATCTTGGCACGCAGGTCATCGAGATCCACCAGACCGTTTTCGTTGCTGGCGACCTCCACCACGTCGTAGCCCACCACATGCGCGGTGGCGGGATTGGTGCCATGCGCGCTGTCGGGCACCAGCATCTTGGTGCGCCTGTGGTCGCCGCGGTGCTCGTGGTACGCACGAATCATGGCCACGCCGGTCATTTCGCCCTGCGCGCCTGCGGCGGGTTGCAGGGTAAACGCGTCCATGCCCAGGATTTCCTTGAGCATTTCGCCCGCATCGTACAGCAGCGAGAGCACGCCCTGCGCGTATTTTTCCGGCAGCAATGGGTGCAGCGCCGCGAATTGGCGCGCGGCCCACTCGTTCACCTTGGGGTTGTATTTCATGGTGCAGCTCCCCAGCGGATACATGCCGTCGTCTACGCCAAAGGCGCGCTTGGAAAGCTCCATGAAATGCCGGGTGAATTCCACCTCGGAAACCTCTGGCAGATTGGCGCGTTCCGCGCGCAAAAAAGCATCCGGTATGCGCATATCTTCGCGCATGGGGGAGAGGGCGAACCCGTTCGCGCCGGGATGGCTCTTTTCAAAAATCAGCTTGCTCATCGGTCGGCCTCCTGAATCAGGCGCGCAAGGCGCTCGATTTCCGCTTCGGTGCACTTTTCGGTGAAGGCCAACAGCATGCCGCCGGGGATGCACAGGCCGCCGATCACGCCGTTGGCAAACAACGCGTCGCTCACTTCCTGCGGATGGTTCAGCGTGATGGCGAATTCGTTGAAATAGGGCGCGTCATCCATGCGGCGAATTTCGCGTTTCGCCAATTCGTCCTCCGCAAAGCAGGCGAGCGCGTGGCAGCGGCGGGCGATTTTCACCAATCCTTCGCCGCCCACGTAAGAAAGATACATGTTCACCGCGAGAGCGTTGAGCGCCTGGTTGGAGCAAATGTTGGAGGAAGCCTTATCGCGCCGGATGTGCTGTTCGCGCGCCTGCAGCGTAAGCACGAACGCGCGACGGCCATCGGTGTCCTCCGAAAGGCCCACGATGCGGCCCGGCAGGCGGCGCAGGTTCTTTTTGCCCGTGGCAATGAAGCCCAGCGCGGGGCCGCCGTAATTCATGCCGCACCCTAAAGGCTGCCCGTCGCCCACCACATAGTCCGCGCCCAGCTCGGCTGGGGTTTTCAGCAGCGCCTGCGCAATGGGGTTCACGATCATGATGGCCAGTGCGCCCGCCGCGTGCGCTTGCTCGATGATGGGCCGCGCATCCACAATCCGGCCCAGATAGTCGGGCTGCTGGATTACGACTGCGGCGGTGTCGGGGCCGATTTCGCGTTCATCCAGGTGCGTGCCGGGCTTGCGATAGGCCTTCGCCACGTTGCAATAGCCCGGGTGGATCTCGCCGTGCAGGCATACGCCGTGCCGCTTGGTCTGCTCCCAGGCGATGCGCAGCGCCTCACCCAGCGCGCTGCCCGCGTCGTACAGGCTGGCATTGGAGGCATCCATGCCGGTTAGGCGGCAGATCTGCGTCTGATATTCAAAGATGGATTGCAAAATGCCCTGGCTCATTTCGGGCTGATAGGGCGTGTACGCTGTGACGAATTCGCCCCTAGCGAGCAACTCGCTCACGGCGGCGGGCACAAAATGGTCATAACAGCCCGCGCCGAGGAAACAAGGAGCATCCTCCGCGGACAAGTTTGCCTTCGCGCGGCGGGCAATTTCGCAGCGCAACTCGATTTCACCCATGCCTTCGCCGATGGCCAGCGGCCTTTGCAGGCGCACTTCTTCCGGAATGTCGCAAAACAGATCATCGAGCCCACCGGCGCCGATGGCGTCCAGCATTTTGCCGATGTCCTGCCGGGTATGCGGTGTGTAACGCATGTTATTCCTCCAGGGTGCCAAGGTAGGCTTCGTAAGCGGCGGCGTCCATCAAATTGGACGTGTCGAATGCGGCGGCTTCCAGCACGAAGATGTAATTCTCATAAGGCGCTTCGTTGACGAGCTCGGGCGCGTCTTCCAGCGCGCCGTTCACTTCGCATACTTCGCCGCCCACAGGGGAATACACTTCACTTACGGCCTTCACGCTCTCCAGCACGCCCGCCTGTGCGCCCGCTTCCAAATGCGCGCCCACCTCGGGCAGTTCCACATATACCACGTCGCCCAGCGCGTTTTGTGCATAGTCCGAAATGCCAACGAACGCGCGCCCTTCTTCGATGCGCACCCACTCATGATCTTTGGAATAGAACAATCCTGCCTGTACCATTGCGCTCACTCCTGTTCCTTTTTTCTTTTATAGAACATGCCCTTGCCCACCACAGCGGGAACGGGCTTATCGCGGATGATCAAATCCACCTGCGTGCCGGGTGCGCTGAAAGCGGCATCCAGCATGGCCAGCGCGAGGGGACGGTTCACCGTGGGCGCCACGCCGCCGCTGGTGACGTGCCCAATTTCGGCGCCATTTGCCGCGACCGCCATGCCCGCGCGCGGGATGCCCCGCCCCTTCAGTTCCACTTCGCACAAACGGCGCGTAAGGCCGGCGGCTTTTTGCGCGACCAACGCGTCGCGGCCCACAAAATCGTGATCGAGCTTGACAAAGAAGGAAAGACCCGCCTCCAGGGGCGTAACGTCTTCGCGCAACTCGTGCCCGTACAGGGGCAGCTTGGCCTCAAAGCGCAGAGTATCTCGTGCTCCCAATCCGATCGGCTTCACGCCTTCCACCTGCAACAGAGCGCGCCAGAGGGCAGGAGTGTCGTCCCAGGCGCAATACAGTTCAAAGCCATCTTCTCCGGTATATCCCGTGCGGCTAATGCAGCAGGGAATGCCCGCAACTGCCTCTCCATCCAGGAAATGGAAGGACTTGAGCGAAGCGAGCGGCGCGCTTGTGAGCCGGGAAAGCGCTTTCTGCGCCTTCGGCCCCTGCAGGGCGAGCTGCCCCAAACGCGCGGAAGCGTGCTCCAACTCGATGCCTGGCGGGCACAGGGATTGAATGTAAGCGAAATCCTTGTCGTCGTTGGCGGCGTTCACCACTAGCAAAATTTTGCTGTCAGACTGTATGTAGGCAATCAAATCGTCCACCGCGCAGCCGTTTTCGTAGCACAAAATGCCGTATACGGCTTGGCCGTTTTGCGCTTGCAAGACATCGTTCGTCAGAATAGAATGCACAAATTCCTTCGCGCCCGCGCCGGTCACGGCGATTTCGCCCATGTGGGAAACGTCGAACAGGCCCGCGGCTTCTCGCACATGCGCGTGTTCCTTGAGAATGCTATCGTATTGCGTTGGCAGCGCCCAGCCGCCGAAATCCACCATGCGCCCCCCGAGGGCAACGTGCTCTTCATATAGGGGAGTATGCTTCAGGGGAACCCACTCCTTCCTAAGATACTATGGACTATTATACCTTCATCCAAGGAAAAATACAAGCGCTACGAAGGGAAGAGAAGCACATTTCCATGTTATATATCACGCGACGACTCTGCGCAAAAAGGTTTGTTCAGGAAAGGCAGTATTGCTAGCCAATAAGTTGCAACACAAAATCGCCTTAATTGTAAAATATCAAAATACCTATTTACAAACCGGTGGGCATGTGCTATAATAAATCTCGCGTTGTGAGGGACACAACATGGGGCATTAGTACAGTTGGTAGTACGCTACACTGGCAGTGTAGAGGTCAGGAGTTCGAGTCTCCTATGCTCCACCATTGAAACCGCCTAGAATATAGGCGGTTTTCTTATGCTCATCTTACAAACTTTCCCCCTTTTTTCGGTTGAGTTTGCGTTGCGTCCACCGTGCTCCAATTATGCCACTTCCGGGTTAGGAACAAATGCCCGCACATTTGACACCCCTCTTTCCAAAAAATTTTCCAATTGTCCGCTGGCAATTTGCATTCCTTCCAAGTCCTGTTTTACATAAATATCCATCGTGAGTTGGGACTTTGCATGCCCCATAATGTGCTGTAGCGTCTTGGGTTGTATCCCTGCCGCCGCTGCCATTGTAGCATACGTTGAGCGCAACTCTCTTGCTCCCGCTTGGAAGAATTCCTCGTCCTGTTGCAACGAGAGCGAAAAATTTTTTCGCAAATGGGTGAGAGGCACGTGCAGTCGTTTCCGCGCGCATTTTTCCTCTTTTATTTGGCATTCATAAATGTGCGTACGTCAGGATGCGGCTAAAGACTGAACAACCAAAATGGCCGCGGCACAAAAGAATGTGTGTCGCGGCCATGACTTTACGCCTGTACCACATTTTTTTGCACGAGCGTTGCGCCGCCCATGCCGAGCGCGGTCTTGATGCCGATCCCAGCAAAATCGGCAAACAGCAAAAGCAGTTTCCAAATTTCCGTCAGCGGTGCGGGCAGGCGGTTTTGCAGCCAGATTTGCCCACTGAAGCCGGGAATGCGCTGTTCCTTTAGGAGGAAACGACTGGTTTGCAGGCGGTAATCACGGATGCTGATTTTCTCCTCCAGCATGCGCAGGGCGTCTTCATCCGAGATCGCGCACTGGGGCGCGATGGCGTTCCAGCGCAGAACCAGATTTTGCAAAATCAGCCGCGCTTCGGGAAAGATCACATAGCGCCCTCCGCTTTTGAAAGAAGCGGGCGTCCAGATGCGCAACTGGTGCGAGGGCACGTCTGGCATTGCCGCTGCTCGGTTCCAGAATTCGCTCAGGCTGGCATAGCGTTCGCGCCCTTCGAGGGACACTGCGAGGGGCTGTGCGCATTCCCGCAGATTCAGGCGCGAGAGCGCTTCCAGCGGCGCGAGCAGCAGGCTTTCCGCCTCGTCGCCCAGCAGGGAAACGCGCCAGCATGCGCGGTGCGCGGGTTTGTCTACGAGCCAATATTGGCTGAGGGGCGTGAAGCTCTGCTCGTGGAACCACTCCGCTGCTTCGACGGGCATTTGCTCCAGCAGCGCGGAATATAGCCAATAGCCCCAGGAGGCGTCCGCCTGCGTGCCATCGGGCAGCGATACCGTGAATTGAAGTCGCGTGATCAATCCAGCTTCACCTCGCACAGGCCAAATTCATTCAGTTCCCGGGCAGTCCGGCCGTATTTGAGCATGTGAGGCGATATGCCATGTTCGCTGACGTCCTCTTCGTGCTTGTGGGCGCCAAAATTTTTTTGCATCATGCGGCTGACTTCACCCAGCGCCCGGTCGTATCCCATATAGGGGTATACGAGCGTTTTGCTGAAGAAGCCGCTGCCGCCGCCCAGGAAGAGATACGCGCCGCGCGTGGGCGCGTTTGCGTCGATGGTAGGAAAGCGGGCGTTGAACTTTGCGCGGTAGTAGGCGAAAAAGTCCGATATAGCCGCCAGAATATCGCTGGCCTGCAGGCGGTCGCCCAGGATGGAGCGATCCAGCGTGAGTTGAAAGGAAAGCTCCACCCCCGGGCGCACGCATTCGCGCACTACGTTGGGCGTTTTCTCCACGCCATCCGTGCGCACATCCACCTTGCGCGCCAGCGCGAGCTGCGCGTCGGGAATGGGCGCGCTATCGGAGAGGGAAACGCCGCGCAGCAGGCTATTGATGGCGTTGTCCGTCTGCCTGGGATTTTGCGCCAGCACATTGAGATAACTTTCCTCCGGGATTTTGCCGCGCTTTTGTTCTGGTAAGGAACCGCGACGGCGGATCTCCCGGAACAAAATGGCCGTACGCAGTGCGCCCTTCACGCTGCTGCCTGGCACATAGGCTTCGCCCGCGCCGTTGCGCACAAAGGCGCTGATTTCTTTCAGACTATGGCCCGCATCCAGTACGTTTCCCGCACCGATGGTATAGCGGATCAATTTTTCGCGCGCCTGAGGCGAGATGTGCAGCCGCGTGAGTAGAGCTTGCAAATCTGTGCTGCGATCGCGTAGCACAAATTGCTCGTATGCGTCCAGATTGCCGCTTTCCACCAGCCACTGGAAGAGCGCTTCTTCCCGCAGAATGGAAATCGAGAGGCTTTCCGGATTGAACAGATAGCTGCTCTTGTAGTATTTGTACCCCGAGCCCACGAACAGCGGCCCCAGGGTGCGCAGGGTAAGGCGATAGGTTTGCAGGTGCGCCTCGGTTCTCACAGTTTCACCCCCAACCAAAGCGGGCGATTGTAGCGATAGACGGTTTGCCCGGCGGATGTGCCCACGGCGCTCAGTTCCCCGCCAAAGCGCGTACGGAAGGTGGAGCCCGCCTGAAACACGCACTGCCCGCGCTTTTTGCGCGGCGCGCCTGTATCGGCGGGATTGTGGATGAAACCGCCTCGGCGGATCATCTGGTATTGTGCGCCTTCCAGCGCGCTCTCCAGCTCGCTTTCGGCGGGCAGGCAGGCGGAAAGCGTGATTTGCACGGGCGCCTGCGCGTCCTTCAGGGCCTGGGCGAGCCATTTTATTTGCGAATTACCGGAAGATTCCAGCTTGATCACACTTTTCAGGCGGAATTTGCCAAACCCGCTGGAGATTTTGCCGCCGATGCCGCTGTATTGCAGCAGTTCTAGGAGGCGGTGCACTTCGCCTTCCAGCGCCGCATCCTCATAGCCCAGCAGGAAATAGAGCCCGCAATTGGCTTCGAACCGGTATGCACCCACGAAATAAGGAACCGTTTCCCCGCCCTCGGGCACAGCGGCGCGCGTGCGCTCCTCGACCATGCCGAAAGAGTGGGACAAGGCCCCAAAATCCAGGCTACCTTCGTCGCGCAGGTAAGAGAGGTATTTTTCCATCTCAGAAGCGGGCAGGTAGCGCAGTTTTTTGGCCTCCTTGCGCTTTTCAGGTGAAGTTTCCATCCGTTTGATGGGTGCAAGAAAGGGACGGGGCAGATAGAATTGATCGCCGTCCTGATCTTCCTTCCAGGGCATGCCGTCGCTCAGGCGCATATCGCCCGCCGCCGCGGCCGCGCACAGTCGGGCCACGGCTTCGTTCCCGCCATGCAACAGCGCCGCGTGGCACAGCGCGGAAAATAGCGTGTCCGCGCAAAAGTGCATCTGCGCGCTTTCCAGCGAGAGGGCGTTGTCTCCGCCAAAGTGTACCGGTGCGGTAAAGCGCAATTTATAGACGTTGAAATTCAAGCTGGTCACACCCTTTTTGCAGCGTATTGCGCAACCCTTCCAGGCGCTCGGGCGAGAGGGAGCATTCCAGCGGGGTCACTTGCAGCGCATCGAAGCCCACGCGGCCATATCCGCGCGTGCCGTGCCCGCCCAGATAATCGTATTGCAACAGTTTCATGGCGCGCGAAAGGGCCTCGAAATCCTCTTCGATTTCCTGTTCATTCACCACATCATAAGCGATGGTCACAGCGAAGCGCACGCCCCGGTTCACCCGCTCAATCTGGCGGGGATTGGCGACGGAGGTACTGCGGTTGATGCTATTTTCCGCCTTCACTTCCGTGAGGCCGATGGAGCGAAATTCGCTCTGATTACACACAAAAGCGTCGCTGAACTGCAGGCGAGAGTGTATGCATGCCTCGCCCCCTGTGCTGCCGAACAGGCGCTTGACGACATCGGCATCCTTTGCGAAGTCCGGCATTTTTGCAATGTTCTGGCAAATGCTGCGCGCGAGCAGTGTGCGCAGCTTGCCCTTCACGCTGCTGCCGGGCAGGATGGGTTCGTTGGTCAAAGGATCGCGGATTACGGGTTTATCCACCGCGCCGATGGCGGAAAAGGCGTCGTTGCCGCCGATGTGCATGCCTGTGAGCACCTTCAATTGAAACTGGATCAAAATCTTGCCGTACATCCCCGACGCCTCCTCAATTTTCCTTGCCGCCCATATAGCGGTGATAGGCTACCAGCGCTTCGAGATACTGGGTGTAGCGAATCAGATTCGCCCGGCTGTTGCCGATCCCCTTGATGTAGGGGAGCAGCTTGCTCGCTTCCACAAATTGGCGCACGGCCGCATCGCGCCCCGCTTCATAAACTATATGCACACGTGCCATTTGCACGGCCAGCACGCTTTTTTCCAGCAATGTTTCTTCCGTGCGCCGGTGTTCGGCATTGTAAATGTCTATCACCAGGCCGAGCAATTTGCGAATTTTGCTGGTGGTGATGTTAAAGTCCCAGCGCTCCTGACCGTTATTGTCTCGATAGTGTTTGCGGGCGACACGGTTCAGTGCCACCTGCGCCACGTCCACAAAGTTGGCGGGCAACGCCTCCGCTTCTCCATCAGCGAAAGCTCTTTTGGGCGGTGCACTCTGCCCTTGCCTGTTCTGCGAAGCACCCCGGGAATCGCAGGCGCTCCTATTGCGGTTCTGGCCCAAATTGTTCCTTGCGTCCATTTCAATTCCCTCGCTTTTCATAAACATAAAGGTAAATTGCCGTTATCAACTGCGCCCGGTCTGCCTGCTGGCGGTACCAGGCCATCATGTTCCGGGAAAATGTGAGGTAATGTGCACGCGCGGCGGCTTGCTGCCCGCCCGGCTCCATGCGCGCCAGCAGATAGGCAAAGCGCGCCACGTTGATCTGCTCGCCGCTATTGCGCAGCAGCGCCAGCAGGCGGTAGAGGAACGCCATGCCGCGCTCGTCCTTATCTGTGCGGAGCTGATTTTCGAAAAACTGCTTTACGCAGGCATACTTTTCGCCCAGCACGCGCGCTTCAAAATCCGCCCAGTGGTAGGCGTGCCCTTGATTGGGAACGAACAGGGCCAGCGCGTTCTTGTTTTTCATGTCCTTGGCCTCGTCCACCAGCTCTTCCGTCAGCGCGGCCGACCGGCGGATGGGGAAGGTTTCGCCATACAGGCCGATGCCCGCGGAAATGCTCAGGTTGCCGCTGGTGAAGCGCGCAAAGGCGCTCCGGATGCGGCGCATGGCCTGCAACACACCGTCCCACGCACCCACGAGAAAGACGTCGTCCCCGCCGGAATACACGATGGATACGGGCAGCGCTTCCTGCATATCCGCTTCGCCCGGAATGCCGCCCAGAAGCTGGTTGATGTGGAATTTGAAGAACAGGGAAAGCTGGCGGGAAAGCGTGGCCGTGCGCGAAAGGGTGGCGTAACGGTTGCGCTGCACGGGATCTTCGCTGCTGCGCTCGAAGCCAGCGATGATGGCAGCGCCCAGGGAATCCACATCCGCCCGGCACACAGCCAGGCGGCGAATGCCCGTGGCTTGATCCGCCAAATCGCTCATGAGGTTGCTTGCGTGGTAATCGCCCACGTGCAGGTGGGTGGCAAAGCGCAGGCCGGTATAGCGGCGGTTCTTGGTGTATACGCGGCGCACGTCCTCGCCCCGCGCCAGGGCGGCGCGCACGGTTTGTTCGTCGCTAAAGCGCAAATAGAGCGTGCCTTTGGGCGAAGGTAGGGGCAGGGCGCTGGCATCCGCCTGGCCGCTGAGATAGAATACATCGCAATTTTGGATGGGCGCCGAGAGGCGCGTGAAGCGGTCGCACCACTGGCACAGGTTGCCTGTGAGCAGATCGGCCCGGCCGCAGATTTTGCATTCCCGGCCATCTTCCCCGGCGGGCTGCTCGTTGAGCAGGCGAATTTCCTCCGCGCTGTAGCGGTGCATTTTCTGGCGGGATAGCGCCTCGGAGAGCTGGCGGTACAGGCCTGGATAGGGAGCCTTCTCCGCGGGGTGGTTCACTAGATCGTTGGCTGAGCAGGGCACAAAGGCATATGCCAGATACAGCCGCAGGCCGAATTGGCGAATCAACTCCCGCCGCACACAGCGCATCACGGTTTCGATGCCCTGGCGCGTTTCCTCCGTGTTGGGCAATAGCAGATAGCAGTGCCCGCCACCACTATAAAGCAAATTGACCCGGCTCAGGCTGCAGGCCGCGAGCACTTCGTCGATCACGTGCTCCATCAACATTTCCAGATAGAAGGAACGGCTGCGCAGGGAGCGAAGCGCCTCGCTCGTAGTCACAGTATACAAAAACGATTGGATGCCGGAAAGGTCAGCGGAAAAGAGCAAGAAGGCGTTTTCCGCGCGGAACGCCGCCGCACGTTCTAGCAATTCGCCGCGCAGATCGCACCGGCCCGCGCACAGCAGGTATTCGCTGATGCAGGCAGCCACCGCCGCCGCGATTTTGGCGTGGTCGAAGAGGGAAATGTCCGCCCGCTCGTCCCGCGCCGTGCTCGAGGGCACGCTGGACGTCCACGCTTCCAGCAGCGCCAGCAGCGAGGGGATCCATTCCTCCTCCATGCGCAGCGCGCCAATGCCTTCCAATAGCTCGCGCAGGATGGTTTTATAGTCTGCAGCCTCGTTTCGTAGCCCGGGCTCGGGAAAGCGTAGCGCGCCATCCAACCCGCGCGCGCGCAGGCGGCCTTCCGCGTGGTGGTTCAGCAGGTGGTTGAAGATGCTCTCCAGCGCGCAGTAGCGGTCGAAGCGCGAGGCGGAACCTTCCTCGCCCTCTTCCTCGCGGCGGTCGGCCGCGGCACTGATGCTGTCCGCCAGGTTCACAATGTATGCGGGCGAATCCGCTGCCAGGCGTGCATGGCGCAGCGCGGATTCGTGGTGATAGGCCACGCAATCCAGAATTTCCCGGTCCGGCACGCGCTCCCGCAGCACGCGCACGCCCGAGGCGCTATGCGTGCCGCTCTCGCCCGCGCGGTGGGCCAGCTTGCCAATGTCGTGCAGCAGCGCGCCTAGGGTCGCCGTGATGGTTTGCTGTTTCAAAGGAGTTACTTCCCCCTTTATCTTGCGTTCGGTAATGGAATTAGTATACCATATACAAGGATTTTTGGCAATAGATTGGAAAAATATTGTTGCCAAGGTGCGAACCCTGTGGTATAATGGGGAGGCAAAAGGGGATTTTCGGGCGGTTCGCGCAAAGATAATCGACATTTGGAGGAAAAGTGTTCATGATCTGGGCGGCGAAAAAGGGCTCGAAAGGGGAATCTTTGCAGAATATTTTAAAAATTTTGTGAGATTTTTGCCTGCTTTTGCTGAAACAACTCATCCCCGCGAGGGGACGGAAACGGCCATACGGTCAAATAGCCGCCTTCGCCGTCTGGGAAACAACTCATCCCCGCGAGGGGGCGGAAACCAGGTTCCGGATACGCGCGCGCGCACGCGCTTGTACCAGAAACAACTCATCCCCGCGAGAGGACAAAACGCGCTTGACAAAGGTGCGTAGCGCAAATATAATAAAAGCGTTGCATCCCCGCGAGGGGACGGAGAACTTGCCCGGCGATGGGATACGATAGGTTAAGGAAAAACGGCTGCGAGCCGCGGAGGGGAGAAACGCACAAGATGCAAGAGAACGGTAGGTCGGTTTTGTTTTCGCCCGTAGGGACAACGGATCCCATTTCTTATCAGCGGGAAGGTGCGCTTTTGCACATTTGCCGCCATTACCATCCAGAATGCGTGGTGCTATATTTATCGCAGGAAATGCTCGCGCAGCAGCAAAAAGATGACCGCTATCGTCGTTCGCTCAGGCTGCTGGCGGAGGAAGAAGGCTTTGAGACGGAAATCCTCTGCGAAGAGCGGCCCCAGATGGATAGTCCGCATCTTTTTGATGCGTTCTATGAGGATTTTGAGCGCTGTATACATACGCTACACGAGCGCTATCCAGGGCGCCGCATTCTTCTCAACCTTTCTTCTGGCACGCCTGCCATGAAGGGGGCACTGGCTGTTTTGCCGTATCTGATCGATTTACCGGTGTGCGGCATACAGGTATCTTCTCCTCAGAAAGCGCACAATGACAAGCGGGAACCGCTGCAGGAGTATGATGTAGATCTGGCTTGGGAATACAATTTGGATCGCAAGTCCGAGGAGTTTGTAGATCGGTGCAAGGAACCGAAGATGGAAAACCTGCGCGCCAAGCTGCAGCGGCGCACGCTGGAAGCGCATCTGAAGGTATACGATTATGCTGCGGCGCTGGAAGCGGGCCTGCAAATGGGAAATCTGCTGCCGGACAGCGCACGGGAATTGCTGCAGGCCGCCGCGTTGCGCGCGAGAAACGAATGGAAAAAGATTGCGCTCCCGCTGCGCGAACGGTTCGTTGCCCAGGGCTCGCTAGAGGAAAAGGCCATTTTGGAGTACATGTTTTCGCTGCAGGCGCTGCAACAGCGCGGGGAAGTGGCGGAATTTCTGCGCGGCCTCACGCCCGCGCTCTATCAGCTTTCGCTTTACGCGCTCAAAAAGCTGGCGAAAATCGATCTGGAGGCTTGCTGCGATAAGAATGGCAAAGTACAGCCCGATCTGATGAAGCCACAATTGTACGCTACGGTCGACGAGATTTATAACGGACGGTATACGCCTAAAGAGCCGAGTTCCGATTTGTGCATCAAATTGCTGGCCAAGCTTTGCCCACAACATGCTTGCGTATTTCCGCTGCGCCTACTGCGGGATGTGGAAAAAATGTTGCGCAACACTGCCGCGCACACGATTCAGCCCGTGCCCGAGGAGGTTGTTCGCCAGAAATCCAGGGAGATTTTGGCGGGAAATGGTTATGCCGTGCGCGAAGAAGGTTCCCAGGCCATTTTGCGCTTGTTACAAACCGCGGCCGAGGCGGCTTTCGAGCGCGGCCCGCTGGGGTGGGACGCTTACGACCGCATGAACGACGCCATTCGCGCCGCTCTGGACGAAGCACCCGCGCTATAGCGATTGCATTGCCTCATTGTCTGCCCTTCGCGCTCGCGCGAAGGGCGATGTTTTTTGGCAGCGCGCGGCGGAAAAATTGCCTGCCGGGCAGGATTTCTCGCGCGCGGGGTCGAATATTGGAAACGGAAAAAGGCATGGTTGATAGCGAAGGTGGAACGACAATGAGCGAATGGAACTTGAAGGAAACGCTCCTGGATAAGGAAGATGTGTTCAATGGAACTTTGCTGCACGTGGAGCGCTGGCGGGCGCAATTGCCCAATGGCGCGATCGCCACGCGCGAGATGATTCGCCACGTGGGCGCTTCGGCGATTGTGCCGGTGGACGAGGAGGGAAACGTCTATCTCGTGCGCCAGTATCGCGCGCCTATCGCCCGGGAAACGCTGGAACTGCCGGCGGGCAAACTGGACAGCAAGGCGGAGGATCGCTTGCAAGCGGCCAAGCGCGAACTGGCGGAGGAAACCGGCTTGCGCGCCAAAGAATGGGTGAAATTGGCGGATATGGCCGCGGCGGCGGCGTATACGGATGAAATTGTTTCCATTTATCTGGCGCGCGGCCTGGAAAAGGGCGAGGCGCACCTAGACGATGACGAATTTTTGCGCGTGGTAAAGATGCCCCTGCGTGAGTTGTGCGATATGGCCGCCGCGGGCAAGATTCAGGATTCCAAAACGCTGTGCGGCGCGCTGCTCGCGGAGCGGTATATCGGAGGGAAATATGCCATCGAGCCGGAAAATTGCCAGTAATTGGTTTTTGCTGGGCGAAAGCGTGGGCCCGTTGGCGGCGCTGGAAACCGATGTGTGCGCTGTGCTGGAGAACGCGGGGGAAATTCCCGCGGTGGAAATGGGCTTCCACGCGCGCGAAGCGGAATGGGTTGCCAATCGGGAATGGACGTTTGAAACCCGGTTTGATTGCCCGGAAGGCGAGGATGAGCGCCTGCGCTTGCGCTTTGGGCATATTTATGGGCCCCACGTGGTGCGCCTCAACGACGGAGAACCCATTGTGCCCGTGGCGGGCGCGTATGAGTTGACGGCTGATTTGCGCGAGGGAGAGAATTGCCTGCGGGTGATTTTCCGGCCGGAACCGCACCTGTATGTCCGGCGCTGTGCGCCGCGCATCGGCTTTTCTGGCGCGCGCCTGGAAGGATATAGCTATGTGCGCGTGGAAAACTGGGACGTGGAAGCGGGCGTTTCCCGGCTTTCGCTGGAAGCGTTTGTGGGCGGAAGGTACCAGTTTACGTATACGGTTTCGCGCGAGGGCGCGTTGATTGCGCGCACACAGGTGCAAGAACGCTTGCCAGCGGCTAGGCGGCAGATTGCGCATGAATTCGACATGGGCTCCGCCGACGGTGAAAGCGTGGAAGTGCTGCTCACCATCGAGCGCGGTGGCGTTGGTTGCGACGCCATGCGCGCGTGGGTGCTGCCTTATAGCGGAGAGACGCCCCTGCGCCTGGTGGAGGGGCCGTGCCATCCCGCGACGTTGGCCCGCTTGGGCGCGCAGGCGGCTGTGGGGCGGTTTTCAGCGCGAGAAAAGAGCAAGTTGGCCCGCGCGGGCGTCGCCGCGCTGCTGCCGGAGGAGAGGGAAGCGGGGTTTGCCCGGGTGGCCATGGCCGCGCCGGAAGAATGCCTCCGGCACGCGGAAGGCCATCCTTTTTGGCCGCAGGGCTGCGCGCTGCTGAAGAGCCGACATACCCCAGCCATGGATCTCAAGGAATATCAGGCGCTGTTTTCCCGTACAGTAGGCGAGGAGCCGGAGCGGTTCGCGCGGCTCACGCGGTACGCGCAGGCGGAATGCGTGGCTTTTGCGGCGCGCGAAGCGCGCGTGCGCGGCGCGCGGTTCTTGGCGGCAAAGGCGTTCGACGAGGAATTTGCCTATGCCAGCGCCGCGCTGGTGGAGGCGAATGGCGCTTGCAGGCCCGCGTTTTGGGCGCTGCGGGATGCGTGGAAATCCGTACACGCCTTTTTGCGCATGGATTTGTGGCAGCGCGTGGAACCAGAGGAGGCGGTTTCGCTGGAAGCGGTACTTTTGCGCGATACTCCGCTGGGCACGCTTCACTTGCGCTGTGAGGCGTACGGCATGCAAGGCGAATCCATTGCCCGCAGTGCAATCGAGGAAGAGGGGGGCTCCTTCTCCTTTGCGGCGCCGGGGGAAGCGGCGGTGGTACTATTGCGCACCATTGCCGAGGACGCGTATGGCAGGCTCGTCAGCCGGTGCGATCAGCTTTTGTGCGTAGAGAGCGGAGAGAGGCCAATGGCTCCTCTTTGGAATCCGCCGCGCACGCGGCTTGCCCAGCGGGATGGCCTTTTGCTCAATGAAGGGCCTTCCGTAGCGCTGTGCGTGTGCGCGGAAGGCTATTATGGCGCGCTCTTGCCCGGGGAATCCATCCGCCTGGAAAAAGGCGGCGCGTTTGAGTGCTTAAATGCAATATTGTGATGTCAGGCGGTGCGGCGAATGTATTTCGAACATGAAAATCCTTTTTCCAGCATGTCCAACCTGCGCACGGAGCGGTTGCTTTTGCGCAAGCTGAATATGCACGACGCACAGGATGTGTACGACTATTCCAGCGATCCGCTCGTCGCCAAGCATGTGCTGTGGGACGCGCATCGCAATGTGGCGGAGAGCAAAAGCTATATCCGCTATATGATGCGCAAATACCGCCTGGGCGAGCCGAGCAGTTGGGGCATGGAATACCTAGAAGAAAACCGGATCATTGGCACCATTGGCTTTATGTGGTACAACGAGGAAAATCGCTCCGCTGAAGTGGGATATTCGCTTTCGCGCGCCTATTGGAACCGTGGGCTGATGACCGAGGCGCTTTCCGCCGTGGTGCGCTATGGGTTCGAGCGGTTGGGGCTCAACCGCATCGAAGCGCAGCACGAGGTGGACAACCCCGCTTCCGGCGCGGTGATGCGCAAGGTGGGCATGCGGCATGAGGGCACGCTGCGCTCGCGTCTGTATAACAAGGGTCGGTATGTGGATGTTGAGTTGTATGCCATTTTGCGTAAAGACCGGAACATCTGAGGGCGGACGCGCGTCTTTAGAATGACGGGAATTTCTCGCGAAGCATACGGACGGCTGGGAATTTTAAATTCCAGCAAATCTTTTGCTTTGTGCGCGAATTTGTATTATAATATAGAAGCACAGGAGAAACGTTTGCTTAGGGGGTGAAGCTTTGGCACAGTTAACGGCACTTTGGGAGCAGGCGGTTGCGCTGTTTACCACGCTGTTTTTGCAGCCGGATTGGCGCAACATTCTGGATATTGCCATAATGGCGGTGATCATATATCAGGTGATCCGCCTGGCCGTTCGCACGCGCGCTAGCTCGGTTTTTAAGGGCATAGCGCTGCTTTTGGTGCTGGCTTGGGTAGCGGAGGTTATGCAACTCAATACCTTGCGCTGGATGCTTCAGTTGATTATCAACACCGGCGTGATCGTGCTGGTGGTGCTGTTTCAACCGGAGCTACGCCGCGCCCTGGAGCAAATTGGCCGCTCGCGCATTCGAGGCAATTCCCTCTTTGTGAACAAACAGGTTACCGAAGCGCGGCACGAGATCAGCGAAATTGTTACCGCGCTGACGGATCTTTCCCGCCGGCGCATCGGCGCGCTGATCGTGGTGGAACGTGGCACGGGTTTGAAAGATGTGGTGGAATCCGGCACGCGGATCGACGCGGAAATCACCGCGCCGCTGATTGAAAACATTTTTGAACCCAACACGCCGCTGCACGATGGCGCAATGATCATCCGCAACGATAGGATCGTGGCGGCGGCTTGTATTTTGCAGCTTTCAGAAAATTCTTCCATCAGCCGCGAATTGGGCACGCGGCATCGCGCGGCGCTGGGCATTTCGGAAACGACCGATGCTGTGGTGCTGATCGTTTCGGAAGAAACGGGCATCATTTCCACGGCGCGCGAAGGCAAGCTCACCCGCCATTTGGATGCCAAGGCGCTCACGGCGCTTTTGACGGATCTTTTCGCGCCGGAAAGCGCGCAAACGCCGCTGGCGACCATTTTCAAGCGGAAGGAGGGCGCGCAAAATGAAAAAGAATGATCTGCGCGAGGCGCTCAAGCAGATTGGGCGCACCATCCGGGAGAGCGCTACGCGGCATGTTGGCGTAAAAATTCTTTCCATTATCTTGGCGATTTTTCTCTGGGCCTATGTGGTTTCCAGCGATACTTCCATCACGCGCAGCAAGGTGCTCTCCGGCGTGGGCGTGCAACTCACAGGGCAAACCATTTTGCAACGGAACAACCTTGCCTTGCTCACGGATGTAACTTCGCAGCTCGCCTCCATCAGCGTGGAAGTAGAGGTCTCTCAATCGAACTACGCCTTGGTGAGCAGTTCCAATGTGGATGTGGTGCTGGATCTGAGCAACATTACGCGCGCGGGCACGCAAGTGCTCTCCCTGCGCGCAACCACGCCCTATGGCCGGGTGACGAATATTTGGCCTGCTTCGGTGGAACTGCAGGTGGAACAACTGGATACGCGCTATGTGCCTGTGAATGTGGAATTCGTGGGCGAAGTGCGCGAGGACTATTGGTATAACGCGGCCAGCGTCAACCCGTCGTCGATCACCGTAAGCGGCCCTGCCAGCGTGGTGCAGCAGGTGAGCGAGGCGGTCGCCCAAGTGGATGTGACGGATCGCACCGAGCCGTTCAACCGCTCGTGGACGCTGAACCTAGTGGACGGGGAGGGCAATGTGCTCTCCACCAATGTACTGACCCGCACTTCCACTTCGTCCACGGTGCGCGCGGAGGTGTATCCTACCAAGACCATCCCCATTTCCACGGAAATTTCCGATGTGTTCAAGGGCTCTGTGGCGGATGGCTATGAGATAACGGGCGTAACGATTTCGCCCGAGAGCGCAACTGTGGCCGCGGAGCAAGAATTGCTGGATAGCCTGGATGTGCTGCGGATTACGCCCATATCGGTTTCCGATTTGCGCAGCACGTATTCCGCGCGCGCCAGCATTTCGGAATTGAGCAACTTCGAAAACATTTCGCCCGCGCAGGTGTATGTGACGATTGAAGTGGCGGAACAGATCGCTTCTCAAGTGGTCGAAAATGTCGTGGTGCGGTATGTGAACGTCAGCTCGGATTTCCGCGTGTACATGGATGATACGCAATCGCAAATCACCGTAATTGCCACCGGTCCGCGCAGCGCGGTTTCCGATCTTACCGCGGAAGACTTGATTGCTACCGTGGATTTGGCCAATTATGGCCCCGGCGAGCATGAGGTGCCCATCAGCGTGCAGCTTTCCAGCGAAAACCCGGAAGTGACGTTCAACCTGACGCCGGCTACGGTGAAAGTGCGCATAGAAGAGATTGAATAGCGAGGTGAAACCATGGGGCAGAGCGCCTTTGCGGATGCGTTGGTTCAGACCCTCCTGGGGTGGTTGCGTTGGCTGGCGGATATCGCTTGGAGCCTGCTCCAGGGCGGTTCGGGCTTTTTGCGTTGGTTTTCCAGCCATTGGGTCGCGCTGTTGGTGGGGCTGATCATCGCTTGCTTGTTTGTGGATTGGCTGATTTGGATGCTGCGCTGGCGGCCATATTGGCTGTGGTTTCGCAAAAAGCGGCCGGTTTTGCTGGATGACGACGCTATGGCGCGCCGGGCGGTGGAATTCGCGCAGCCCAAGCCGCAACCGCCGCGCTTTCACAGCAGCGCTTTGCGCAACGAGCGGGAGGATGAAGAAGCCTTTTATGAAGAAATGGAAGATATGAGCGAATCCGCCTCGATGTTTGATGAGGAGGATTTCACGCCTCCCGCTGCGCCCGCACGCCCTGTTTCTGCCGGGCATGCGGGACAAGGCGGCTTGGATTCTTCCAGCGCGTACGCACCTTACGATGAAGAATATGAAGATTATGATGCGTATGCGGAGGATTCCGACGCATACGACGCGGCGGAAAGCGAGGATGACGGCGAAGCGTTGGAGTCCTCGGCGTACAGCCAATATATGCGGCCGGAAAACGCGCAGGCGCCGAAGGCAGAAGAAGAAGTGAAGCCGCTTTCGCGCCGCGAACGGCGCATGTTTTTTGAAGGCGATGAAAATGGGGAGGACGACGCATGACGGGCAAGAGGATTCAGGCGATCATCGGGCACTATGGCAGCGGAAAAACAGAAATTGCCATGAATCTGGCCATTGCCTTGGCGCAGCGGGATCCCGTAACGCTGGTCGATTTGGACATTGTGAATCCCTATTTTCGCAGCGCAGAGCATCCGCAGGTGCTAAAGGCGCACGGCGTAAAGTTGGTGAAGCCGGAATTCGCCAATACATCGGTGGATATTCCCTCCTTGGCGGCGGATGTGGACGCTGCCCTTTTGGATGAAAGCCGCCGCGTGGTGCTGGATGTGGGCGGAGATGACGCGGGCGCGCGGGCGCTGGGCCGGTTTAAGCCGCATTTCGACCGGTTTGGCCTTTCGCTGCTCGCGGTTGTCAACCCATACAGGCCGCGTTCTGGCAGCGTGGAGCAAATCATTTCCATGCTGGCGGCCATGCAGGAACGCGCCCGCTTTCCGATTACGGGCCTTGTGAACAATGCCAATCTTTCCCATCTCACGCAGCCGGAAAACCTCCTCTATGGCCGGGAAGTTCTGGCCCAGGTTTCGCGGGAAACGGGAATTCCCGTCGTGCTGGAATGCGCGCTGGAACACGCGCGTCCTCGCGAACCCTTGGCAGGCGCGGCATTTTTGCCGTTGCAGCGGTATACCAAACCAGAATGGATGGATTGATTAGGAGGTACCCATGGCAAAATCCCGCAAAAAGCCCACCAAGCCCGCCCACATATGGATCAGCGTGGGGGTTTTGGTGGCTTGCATCGGCGGCTTATTTCTTTTTGCGATCGCTCGTCCCAGTGTGTCACCAGACGGAATTGATGTGCAACTTGCGCTCACTGTAACGCCCACGCCTACGCCGTCGCCGTCGCCCACTCCGTCGCCCACACCAGTGCCCACGCCCAGCCCTACGCCTAGCCCCACGCCATCGCCTACGCCCACGCCTACGCCAGTGCCCACGCCAACGCCTACGGCAGTGGCGGTAGAACTGCCGTATTTGATTGAGGTGAACAAAACGGCGCAGGTGGTGACGATTTATACGCTGGATGAAAACGGGCAATATACCATTCCTGTGAAATACATGATTTGTTCCACGGGATATAAGGATAGCAAGTTCCCCGATGGTCTGTATCCGCTCAAGGAACGCTATGAATGGCGCTATATGTTGGACGGTACATATGGCAAGTACGCCACACGCATCAGCGGGCACATTCTTTTCCACTCGGTTCCGTTTGAATCCAAAGATTCCAACGATATGTTCTGGTCGAAATATGAGGAACTGGGGGAAAATGAATCGGGCGGCTGCATCCGCCTGTTGGCCAAGGACGCCAAGTGGATTCAGGACAATTGCCCGGAGGGCACGCCGGTACGCTCGATAAAAGGCGAAGAAATGCCAGAAATTAAACAGCAATTGCTGGATGCCATTCCCGAGCTTGTAAAGGGCTATGGCTGGGATCCGACCGATCCTGATCCGGAAAATCCCATTTATTATGCGGAGCCGGACGCGACACCCATGCCGACGCGCGTTCCGTGGGTGACGCCAGATCCGGCGCAATTCGATTGGTCGCGGGAATTGGACTAATGCATGTATGATGCCCCTATGAGGATCGGCAGTGGAAAAGCCGGTTCTCATAGGGGCATTGTTTGAAAGGCGCTTTTTCCCAAGAATGCGGCTCGCGACGCTTGGCCGCGAGCCAGAATTTTTTTATCGGTTTGAGGGTGGAACGCTTTATGCCCAAACGTCGTTCTCGTAGAGCGGGAACCGGGCACACAGCGCTTCCACGCGCGCTTTCACAGCGGGGAGGGCGGCTTCGCCATTCCGAATGGTCTGGGCGATCAAATCGGCGATTTCCACCATTTCGGCTTCGCGCATACCGCGAGTGGTGACGGCGGGCGTACCGATGCGCACGCCGCTGGTGACCATGGGCGAAAGGGTTTCCTTCGGGATGGTATTCTTGTTCACGGTGATGTTCGCCTGGCCGAGCAGCTTTTCCAGGTCTTTGCCCGTAACGCCGCTGCCAGTGAGGTCGATGAGCATCAGGTGGTTGTCCGTGCCGCCGGAAACCAATTTCACGCCGCGTTCGGTGAGTGCCTTGGCCAGCGCCTGCGCGTTCACGCGGATGGCGTGCTGATAGGCCTTGAATTCGGGCTGCATGGCTTCGTGCAGGCATACGGCCTTCGCGGCGATGATGTGCATCAGCGGGCCGCCCTGCGTGCCGGGGAAGATCGCCTTGTCGATCTGCTTTGCCAGCTCCTCTTTTGTAGGGCCGGAGGGGATATCGATTCCTGGACCGTCGGGAAGGCCGGGCTCCGGCTCCTCAGGACCATCCGGATCTTCGGGAGAATCCGGATTCTCTGGCTCCTCAGCACTTCCGTCCAGAGTCCAGGTATAAAGCATAAGCTCGTCTTTTACCACTTCAAACCGGCATACGGCCTGGCTTTCCATGATCCAACGCAGAAAATCCGTGTCGGCACTGATTCCCGGTTCACATAAATAAAGGTAGGGGTCTGCTGCCGTTCCGCTTCCGGCATAATGATTTTCTACTGCATTTGCGTCTAACGGCATGGAAGCAGTATGGAGCAGGCCGTTTGCAATGGCGGTGTTCTGCGCCTC
>ERZ857998.1605-NODE-1605-length-24657-cov-10.644419_pt1 | contig 24657 bp, 28 predicted proteins | sample MGYA00519954_ERZ857998 | MGnify/ENA primary metagenome ERZ857998 (study PRJEB31778, sample SAMEA3449424) | human gut metagenome | biome: human gut; feature: human-associated habitat; material: faeces | place: United Kingdom | collected 2010/2012 ...
CGGTGCGGCGCGCCGACCACGGCGCACACGCGGCTGTAACCGGAAGCGCCCATTGCAGCCCTGCCCCATTCGTCCACAAGCGCGGCCACATGCAGGTAAACGGGTTTCCCATCCACAACGATATCCTGAAGCTGGCTGCTTGAGGGATTGCTCGTTTTCACGAGCACGAAAATTCCTTTGTTTTCTTTGTTGCACGCATCGATGAAAGGCTGTATGCCGTCTATGCCGAGATACGGGTTCACGGTGACGAAATCCTCATGCCAAAGGTCGAACCTTTCCCCGGCGATCTCGGTGCCGCCGATGTGCGCGGCATAGGCCGCGGCGGTGGAGCCGATGTCTCCGCGCTTGATGTCGCCGATGACGACAAAGCCCATCTCCTTTGCAAGTGCGGCCGTTTTTTCATAGGCGGAAAGCCCTGCGAGGCCGTAACGCTCATAAAAGGCAATCTGCGGCTTCACGGCGGGTACAATCCCCTGCACAGCCGCAAGGATCGCCCGGTTGAACGCAAGGAACATCTCCGCTACAGCCTCGGGCGTTTTGCCATACTGCGCGAATTTCTCCTCCCGCAGATACGATGGGATCATCTCCAGCGTGGGATCAAGCCCCACTACGGTCGGGTTGTTGAGCGCGTCGATGCGCGAAAGCAATGCGTCAATCATGCGTGTTTCCTTTCCTCATTCCATGTTCCGGTAAACGATCCGCCCGCCCGCGACGGTCAGGAGCGTTTTCCCGCAGACCTCCATGCCCGCAAACGGCGTGCTGCGCCCCTTGGAGCGGAAGGATTCGGGATCGATGCGGTACGGGCGCTCCACATCGAACACCGCTACATCCGCACATGCGCCCACCGCAAGCGTGCCGCGTTTGGGATCGCCAAGGATGCGCGCGGGGTTTGCGCTCATAAGCGCAACGAGGCGCGAAAGCGGGATATGCCCCGCCCGTACAAGGCCAGTATAGCTTACGGGGAAGGAGGTTTCAAGGCCGATCACGCCGTTGAGCGCCCTTTCATAACCGCATTGTTTTTCTTCCGCGCTGTGCGGCGCATGGTCGGTGGCAATGGCATCGAGCGTGCCGTCCTGTATCGCCCGGATCACGGCGGCAACATCCTCCGCCGTGCGCAGCGGCGGGTTCATCTTGAAATTTCCGTCCGCAGCGCATGTTTCGTCAAAGGTAAAGTAGTGCGGGGCAGTTTCCGCGGTAACGGAATAGCCTGCCGCCTTTGCAGCACGGATGAAATCGAGGCTCAGCTTTGCGCTGATGTGGCAAAGGTGCAGCGCCGCGCCGCTTTCCCGCGCAAGGACGAGATCCCGCGCGGCCATGCAGGCCTCGCCTGCCGCCGTGCCGGGGAGCGCGTCATTTTCCGTATGGTCGAAGATGGGAAGCCCCGCTTCCGCCGCAGCGCGCATGGCCTCAAGCATCACGGAAGCATCCGCCACGGAGCGGCCGTCTTCGCTCAGCGCACAGGCGCCGGCCCGTTTGAGCGCAGCCGCATCCGTAAGCTCGCGTCCCTTCTGGCCCATTGTGACCGCGCCGATGGGCAGGGCGTTTATGCCCTCTGCGCGGGCGCAGAGCGCCGCCGCAGCTTCCGCCGTGTCAAGCACGGGCTTCGTGTTCGGCATCATGCAGACGGTCGTAAACCCGCCCGCTGCGGCAGCGGCGCATCCGCTCTCCATGTCCTCTTTGTATGTAAGGCCCGGGTCGCGGAAGTGCACATGCAGGTCGATCAGCCCGGGGAGCACGAGCGCGCCCGGCACTTCGATGCGATCGCTTTCGCCCGCCGGGAGTTCGCCCGAAGCAAAGCCCGCGGCACGGATGGCCGCCACGTGGCCTTGTGAAAGATGCAGCTCGCCCACGGCATCCAGGCCAAGCGCCGGATCCACGATGCGGCCGCCGGCAATGCAGATAGGCTTACTCATTTTTCATGCTGACGATCTCGTCGCAGTATTCGCAGCGGTATTCCCGCGTTTGTGCGTTCATCAGATGGAAAATGTGGGGGGCGTTGCGCTCCACGCTCGTTACGCAGCGGGGATTTTTGCACTTGATGACATTTGTGACCGTCTGCGGAAGCGCAAGGTTGATCTTTTTAACGATTTTCCCGTTTTCGATGATGTTCACCGTTGCGTTCGGGTCGAGAAGGCCAAGCACGGTCAGGTCAACGTCCGTCACGTTTTCGATTTTGATGAGATCCTTGCGGCCGTGCTTTTTGCTCGTAGCATTCATAATAAAAGCCACGGTGTTCTTCTTGGTGTCGATTTTAAGATAATCCAGGATGCGGTTTCCGGTGCCTGCGGTGATGTGGTCGATGACGATGCCGCGTTCGATGCTGTTTACAATCATTGCTGTTTCCTCCCTTTTTACTGTACTTCGATGCCGAGCAGCTTCATGATGAGCGCCATGCGCACAAACATGCCGTTTTTCGCCTGTTCAAAGTAAAGCGCGCGCGGGTCGCTGTCCACTTCCACCGCAATCTCGTTCACGCGGGGCAGCGGGTGGAGCACCATCATGTTCTCATTGGCAAGCTGCATCTTCTCCGCGTCAAGGATGTAGCGATCCTTCAGGCGGATGTAATCGTCCTCATTGAAAAAGCGCTCGCGCTGCACGCGGGTCATGTAAAGCACATCCAGCTCCGGCAGCACGTCCTGCATCTTTTTCACCTCGCGGTAGGGCACGTTATTCGCCTCCAGCACGCCGCGGCGCACATAATCCGGAATGCGCAGTTCCTCCGGCGAAATGAGCACGAAGTTCACCCCCGCATAGCGGGAAAGCGCCTTGATGAGCGAATGCACGGTGCGCCCGAACTTGAGGTCACCGCAAAGGCCGACAGTCAGGTTTTCAAACCCGCCCTTGCGCCTGCGGATGGTTAGGAGGTCCGTAAGCGTCTGCGTCGGGTGCTGATGGCCGCCGTCGCCCGCGTTGATGACGGGCATGTCCGTGCTGTTGGCGGCGATGCGGGGCGCGCCCTCCTTGGGGTGGCGCATGACGGCGATATCCGCATAGCAGGCGATGGTGCGGATGGTGTCCGCAATGCTCTCGCCCTTGGCCACGGAGCTGGAGTTGGGCTCCGAGAAGCCGATCACCTGGCCGCCCAGGCGCAGCATGGCCGCCTCAAAGCTGAAGCGCGTGCGGGTGCTGGGTTCGTAAAACAGCGTTGCGAGCAGCTTGCCATCACAGGCATGGGCGAACCGCGGAGGATTGGCGATGATTTCATCCGCAAGATCAAAGATTTCCTCCAGTTCGGCGGTGGTCATGTCCATGGGTTCCAGAATGCTTTTCCCTTTCAGCATACGAATCTCCTTTCTTGAATGCAGAGCAAAATTTGTTCAATAAAAAATCTTCCCTAAATCAAAGGGAAGATTTCAAAACAAATATGGAAGGATGGGAAAGGCGAAACGTGCCGCCCGGAAAACAATTGCGCCGCGCCATGGTTCCAATTCGCCGCCGCATGTTGTTCCCCTCCTTTTTTCACCTTAAATCTTCGGTATGGTATCACATCCGGCGGGTGGTGTCAAGAGGGGAATTCGGTGGAATTTCATTTCCCAAATTCCGGCGCAAGAAACGCGGCGAGAATGCCCTTCAGGTCAATCTCGCGCAAAAGCGATTCCATGGTTTCCAGCGTGGTTCCGGCCATGCCCTGCTTCCAAAATAAGTCCGCCCTTCCCACGCCTTCCACAGCGTAGGAAGCCAGCAATATCCCCGTGCTGCCATCCTGCGCTTCGCCGGCTGGCATAAGGAAAATTCCTTCCAGCGCAGCATCATTAAAAAGCTCCGCCGCATCGAGCGTTGCGTTTTCGTGCTTGGCTGCCCCTTCATTTACGTTTAGCGCCACAAGGCAGGAATCTCCGCTTTCAGCAGTATAGCTTAGATCAACCACCATGTGCTGAGACAGCGACCCGCCCAGTGCCGCATCCAGCGCGGAAAGAGTATATTTTTCGCCTTCCGTGAATGTTTCAATCGGTAAAATTTGCTGCGTATAGAAATCCATCAGCGTCCCCAGCGTCGCATCGCACAGCAGTTCAACCCTGCCGTCCTTCAGCCATGTGCCTTCCCGAAGCTCTACGGCACCGAGCGTATAAGCGCCCGTTTCCACCCCCGCAAAGCCGGGGAACAACCGCAGGAATTTTTCCGGCGTTTCAAATGTATCACCCAAGTAAAAGCGCAGGAGGATGCCGTCTTCGCGGACACAGTACGCCTCGTTCCACGCAAGGCCGTGCTCTGCGGCGAGCTGGGTGCGCCGGCCTTTCTGCTCGGCGGTGGCCGCGGTTTCTCCCGCTTCATCCCGCTCGTATTCAAAAAGCGGCTCCGCATGCGTCTGTGCAAGGTAGTTCGCCACAAGCTGTGGCGCCCTCGATGCGCGCATAATCCAATCGCTCCGGCACATCCTCCGCCGTGTGAGGCGCCTCTCCCTCATATAGCGCATCGGAAAGCGTGACGGCAAGCCTGTTTCCAATGCCAAGAACCGCTCCATCGCCCGAATAAATTTCCTGTCGTACCCGCGCACCCTGCGCAGTGCCCGCCTCTGCAAGCGCCTGCGCGAGTGGATTTATGCCGGCCTGCTTCTCCGTGTAAATATCGATGAAATCCCGTCCCGCATGGCCGATGCAGTCTATATTAATAAGATTCACGGATGCATAGCGTTCTTCCAGTAGCGCCGCAAACGCCCGCGCGCCGTCCTTGTCGCTTTCCTCGCCGTCCGTGGCAAGAAACACCACGTCCCGCTCCGGGGAAACGCCCCGCTCCGCAAAGAGCGCAAGCGCGCGCAGCATTGCCGCCACGCCGGAAGCGTTGTCATACGCCGAAGGGTAAAGCACATCCCCGTATATGCCGCTGCCGTCGTAATGCGCCAGCACCAGCAGCGCTTCCTTCCTGTTTTTGCCCGGGAAGCAGCCCGCCACGTTGCGCGCCGTGCCTTCCGCCTGCGCCGCAGCCTTCATGCGCACGCAAACCTCAGTCCCCTCTGCGCGGAGCGCCCGCTGCATATCCTTGCTCAACACGGAAAACAGCACGCCGCCGGGCTGTCCAATGGCCGTGTTGCCGCTTAATGCGCTTTCGCCCACCATGTCCGCAAAGGCAATACGGTCGGTTTGCTGCCGGACGTACTCAAGCGCCGTGCCATACTTCACAGAAACAAAAAAAGCCGCTCCCACTTCACATTCCGCTTTTTTGCCGCTGACCGGAAGCTGCATGTCGAAATCCTGAAAGGGCATTGTGTAAATGTAATCCTGCCCCGGGGTGAATTGCGTTTGCGTTCCGTCCGCCGCAAAAACCGTGACCTCCGGCTCCGCCGCCAAAGGCTCCGCAACCTGATCCACATATTCCAGCAGGAAGGATTCGCCCGCAAACGGCGCAAGCCCCGCCGCTTCAAACGTGCCTGCAATGTATTCCGCCGCACACGCTCCGCCCCGGCTGCCCACCGTGCGCCCTTCCATTTCACGGGAGCACAGCGCCGCGACGATCTCCTCCGCGCTGCCGAAGCCCCACTGCGCCGCAGGTTCCGTTGGGGCAGGAGATTCAAAAGTGGGGGACGCTCTGCAAGCACACAGGCATATTAAACTTGCCGAAAACAAGCAAATGAAGCATAATAATCGGATATTATCTTTTTTCACGGACTAAATTCTCCCAAAAACTTTAGACATTCATATATTAATGTCAATGGGAGGGAGATACTCCCTCCCATATTTAATTTATTCATTTTCAATGGAACCGTTAATTGTATGCCTCAGGATGAGCATGTACCCTCACATATTCATAATATATATCATAGCCAATTTCCCGGTTACAATCTCTGCATGCGCTCACGTCCGTAATTTGGTATTTCTCAATGTGATCAGTATAGCCGGGATTGTTCGGGCAATCTTCAACATCGAAGTCAATATACCGCCTTATTGTCTCGCGGTACTCGACACGACCTCCGCAATAGCTACATACTTCATACCGTGCAAACGCAACGGAAGCTACCGCAAAGCAGAAAGCCAAAGTCAACAAAAGGCTCAACGCTTTTTTGAATTTTATAATTTACATTTACCTCCGCATTTTCTCACCATTTGTAAGTACAAAAAGATACGTTCATCATAATAGGGAGTTACGCATGCGTGTGTGAAAAGAAACAGTACTGTAAGTATAGAATAAGCCATTTTCTAATCTCTGTCAATAAAAGTCATGTAAATTAATATAATATATTATTTGGCGCCGCACCTGTTTTGTTCAGATACGGCACCAGGTTTCTGTTCAGCTTCACCGCTTCACAATCTTGAAATACGCACGCGCTGTCACACGGTAAGCGATAAGGTAAATAAGCGCAAACGCGGCGCTCACGCCAAGCGCGCAGCAGAGCACAAGCACCCAGTCATAAAGCATGAAGCTTTGCAGCATGCGCGTGAGGATACGGCTTGCAAACACCATGTGAAGAAGCGCCGTCACAAGCGGCAGGAAGAACACCCAAAGCACCTGCGCGTTGATGGTTCCTCTGACCTGCTTTTCATCCATGCCGACCTGCTGCAGGATGTCGAAGCGCTCCTTGTCCTCATAGCCTTCCGTAATCTGCTTGAAATAGATCATCAGCACCGTCACCGCAAGAAACAGGATGGCGAAGAACGCGCCAAGGAACAGCAGCCCGCCGTACATGCCATAGCTCTCCTGCCGGGCGCTCCAAATGTCACGCACACCGTAATAATATGTCACATCTTCGCCTGCCTCGTTCTTCAAAACCATGCCGAGCTGCCGCGCAGCATCCAAAAACGCTTCGCGGTCCTCCTCCGCGCCTTCCAGGTCGAAGTGCAGCGTGCCGTCCAAATAAAGGCTGTGCGGCTGCATATACAGCTCCGAGCTCGGATAAACCGTACCGTCCGGGTTCGCTTCCCCTTCCACGTAATTATGATAGTTCAGCCCGCTTTCATCCGCGTGCATCACCACGTTGTGCTCCTCCGCAAGCGCGGCAAGCTTTGCATCGGCGCCAAGGCGGTCGTGGTACGGCGCATAGCCGCTCACCTGCACATCGTACGGATACTGCGGCGCAAGCGTTTTTTCCTGCCCAAGATAAAGCGAAAGCGTGCCGCAAAGGGTCACGAGAAACATCGTGGAAAGGATGCAGATCGTCGCAAGGCTCGATGCGTTCTGCCGCATGCGGTGGAACATGCCCGAAACCGAAACGAAGTTTTGCGGTTTGTAATAAAAGCTCTTGTTGGCCCGAAGCGCACGGAGCACCGCAATGCTGCCGGAGGTGAAGAGCAGATTCGTGGCCAGAATGACGAGCAGCACCAGAAAGAAGAAGATGCCCATCGCCGTGCCAGAGCGTTCCACCGTCCATGCAAAATAATATGCAACGCCGAGCATCGCCGCGCCAATGAGCGCCATGGGGATGACAAGCTTTGAATCCTTTTCGCCGCGCTTCTCGCTTTGCAGAAGCTGAATGGGGTTCGCAAGATGTACCTGCGCAAGGTTGTAAAGCGAGCTTACAAAATATACGCCGAGGAAAAGCGCCGCCGTTGCAAGGTATGCCACGGGCGCGGGGCGGAATTCGTTTTGCGGCAGCGCATGCATGAGCTTGAGCAGCAGCAGGAACAGGAGCTTCCCAAACACGAGTGCGAACACAAGCCCGCAGGCAAGGCCGCCGAGCAGGACGATCGCGTTTTCCAGCAGCAGGATGCGGCCCACATGCGCTTTGGAAAGGCCGAGCACACCATACAGCCCAAATTCCCGCTTGCGGCGTTTCACAAGGAACCGGTTGATGGAAAGCAGGAACCCCGCCGCAAACACCGTGAACACGATAACGCCCATCTGAAAGAGCGCCCGCGCGCTTTCCCCGCCTGGCACGCCTGCAAGCTCGCCGGACATCGCAAACCCGCACACAAGAAAGTAAATGCCGCCAATGATCGCGCAGGCGATCAGATACGGCAGATAGACCTCCCGGCTGCGGCGGATATTCGCCCATGCAAGCTTAAAGTAAAATCCCTTAGCCAATGTCCGCACCCCCATCCGAAAGCACGGAAAGGTTTGCAACGATCCGGTCGAAAAAGGCGCGGTTCTCATCCTCCCCCCGGTAAAGCTGCGCGAAGATCTCGCCGTCTTTAATAAACAGCACGCGGCTTGCGTAGCTTGCGGCCATGGCGCTGTGCGTCACCATAAGGATGGTTTTGCCCGCGCGTTCGTTCAGCGCGCGGAAATTCTGCAAAAGGCGCACAGAGGCCTTGGAGTCGAGCGCGCCGGTGGGTTCGTCCGCCAGAATGATCTGCGGATCGGTGATAACGGCGCGCGCCACAGCCGCGCGCTGCTTTTCACCGCCGGAAACCTCATAAGGGTATTTCCCGAGCAGCATATCAATGCCGAGCATCTGCGCAATGGGCAGAAGGCGGCTTTCCATTTCTTTCACCGGCGTTTGCGAGAGCACGAGCGGCAGCAGGATGTTATCCTTCAGGGTGAACGTATCAAGCAGGTTAAAATCCTGAAACACGAAGCCCATGTTATCGCGCCGAAATCTGGAAAGTTCCCGGTCCGGCACGGACGCAAAGCTGCGTCCACCGAGCAGCACATCGCCCGAGGTAGGCTTATCGAGCGAAGCCAAGATGTTCAAAAGCGTCGTTTTTCCGCTGCCGGATGCGCCCATGATGGCCACAAACTCGCCTTCCGAAACGGTGAAGCTCACATTTTTGAGCGCTACGCACTGCACAAGCCCAAGCTTGGTGGTATAAACTTTTTTTACGTTCTGGATTTTCAACAATTCCATTGATTTTGTATGACCTCCTTGTGGGAACGTACTCGTTTTCCCAGTATGCCCCTATCATACAAAAAGCGGAAAGCCCCTGCCATCGAACTGTCTTACAAAAGCGGCTTCCAACCTTACAGTTTTGTCACATTAAAAGAGACGCGCACCTTTCCCATTCGCGAATTTCCCGCATACGCCCCTGCAGCTTTTGGACGCGCTCCCCATTGTCCAACCCGATTGTCAACTGTGAATTACTCCCGAAACCGGAACGTGTCCGCGTCCGGGAAAGAGAGTGCCACGCGCGTACCATGCCCAAGCTGCGAGCGCACATCAATGCGGATTGCAAGCGCATCCGCCACCTGGCGCGTCAGGTACAGCCCAACGCCGCTTGCGCGGGTATCCACGCGGCCGTTATATCCCGTGTAGCCCTTTTCAAAGATACGCGGCAGATCCTCCGGCCGAATGCCGATCCCGCTGTCCTCAATCACAAGGCAGCCGCTTTCCATGCAGACCTTCACGCCGCCCTCGTTCGTGTATTTCACGGCGTTGGAAAGCAACTGTTCCAAAATGAAGCCAAGCCATTTCGCATCGCTGACCACGCTGCCCGCAAGCGGCGCGATTTCCACGGAAAGCCCTTTGTAAACAAAAAGCAGGCCATATTTTTTCACGCTTTCACGCACGATGCGCCCAAGATCGCAGCGTTCGATCACAAGGTCGTTTGCAATCTCCCTGAGCTTCACATATTGCAGCGCGAGCTCCGCATACCGTTCCACCTTGAACAGCTCCTGCCGGAGCACGAGCGCCTCCGCAGAGTCGTTCTCCCGCAGCACAAGCCGCATCGCCGCAATGGGCGTTTTGATCTGGTGCACCCAAAGCGTATAATAAGAAAGGTTCTCATTCTGCGCCGCTTCAAGCGCGCGGCTCGCTTCCTGATGCCCTTGCGCAAGCGCCCGAACGACTGCCTGGTATGCGCCTTCAAGCGCATCCTGCGGCGCCGGAAGAGCTTCCGGCAGCGCGCCAAGATGCGCGCGGACGGTGCGCATCAGGCGCAGGCGGCCGATGTAGCGCCGGCCATCGAAATACAGCAGCAAAGCCAGAAGGAACGCCAATATAGCGGCCGTGTACCATGCAAGGGCCATGCTCTGTCCGCCCAGATATGCGATGAGGAGTGTGAGCGCGATGGCCATAACGCCAAACGCCCACAGCATCCATTTTGCCTTTAAGTAATGAAAAACATCACGCATTGATGCTGTACCCCTGCCCCTTGTGCGTAACGACACAATCCTCTATCCCGGCCGCCGCAAGCGTTTTGCGCAAGCGGTTGACGTTTACGGTAAGCGTATTGTCGTCCACAAATTCGTCGCTTTCCCAAAGGCGCAGCATGATGGCCTCCCGGCGCACCACCTGCCCGGGCCGTTCCAAAAGCACCTGCAAAATTCCAAGCTCATTTTTTGTGAGCGGGATGCGCTCTCCCCCGCGCATAAGGCATGAACCGGCCGCATCGAGCACCGCACCGCGCAGGCGCGGCTCCGGTGGCGGGGTTTCATAATCGTAGCTGCGGCGGAGCATAGCCTGCACCTTGGCAACGAGAACCTCAAGGGAGATGGGCTTTGTGATATAATCGTCCCCGCCCATATTCACGGCCATCACAACATCCATATCATCCGCACGGGAGGAAACAAAAATCACCGGCGCCTTGCTTTCCCTGCGTATCTCGGCGCAGTGGAAATAGCCGTTATGGAACGGCAGTGAAACATCCATCAGCACAAGGTGCGGCGCAAAGGCACGGAACTCACCCATCACATCCGCAAAATCCACGGCCGCGCACGCCTCATAGCCCCAGGCGCAAAGCTCACGGCAGATCGCCCCTGCGATCACCGCATCATCCTCTACAACAAAAATGCGATACATGGCCGCCTCCTTTCCGTCATTGTATTGGATTGCGCCCGCCCCGTCAATTTAGATTCAATTAAATTTTGCACGTTTTTTCTTGCCACATACCGCCGCAAGGGGATATGATTGAGAGGGCAAATCATATATCATTTTATGCCGTTTCCGGCAAAAGGAGGGATTTCCGAATGAAAGAATTCAGCGTTAACAGCACGTTCCTTTATTGCGTAGCGGCAATCGTCATTGCGTTTGTGCTGCTGCAATCCGCCGTGTTTCTTGTGCGGGCCTGGAAGCGTGCGCGCACGCTCGGGATTGAAGCGGCTGCGCTCAAGCGCATCGCCATGTCAAGCGCCGTGTTCACCATCGCGCCCGCGGTTGCCATTCTGCTCGGCGTCATCACGCTTTCCAAAGCGCTCGGCCTGCCGCTGCCGTGGCTCAGGCTCAGCGTCGTCGGCGCATTGACCTACGAACTGCCCGCCGCGACCGCCGCCGCCACCGCAGCGGGAGCTTCGCTTTCCGAGCAGGTTCAGGACCCCACGGTGTTTTCCGCCATCGCCTGGGTCATGACGCTCGGCATCATCCCCGGGGTGTTTTACATCCCGTTTTTGATGAAGCGCATCCAGGGCGGCCTATCCAAACTCAAGAGCCGAGATGAAGCGTGGAGCGCCATCTTCATGGATGCGTTGTTTCTCGGCATGATCTCCGCATTCCTCGGCATGATTTTCAAGGACATCCGCAGCGGGCTTTCCGGCTGGATTCCGGTGTTTGTGATGCTTGTGTCCGCCCTTCTGCTTGCGCTCTGCGGACTCATCATGAAGAAATTTAAGATTAAATGGCTGGAGGATTTTGCGCTGCCGATCTGCATGCTGTCCTCAATGGCGCTTTCCATCCCCATTACAAACTGGCTTAGCTGAAGGAGGAACCCCCGATGAAACAATCCCGCGCTTTAACCTATGAAGAAGCTACGCACCGCATCGGCCGCATCTGGATGTTGAGCGCCGCGGCGCTGTTCCTGCTCGTTCCTGTCTCGGTCAGCATCTTTTATGATGCATGGCCGCCCATCAAACTCGTGGGCGAGGGCCTCCTCGGCGTCGCGCCAATCTTCTGGACGGTCGGCGTAATCGAGGCGTTCACCTTTATCCCCATGCTCGGCAGCGGCGGTTCCTACCTTGCCTTTGTAACCGGCAACCTCACCAACCTCAAGGTGCCCTGTGTGCTTAACGCACTGCAGGCGGCGAAGATCGATCCCGGCATGGAGAAGGCGGAGGCCGTTTCCACCATTGCGGTGGCTGTCTCTTCCATCGTGACAACGCTCATCATCGCCCTCGGCGTGATCCTGCTTGGCTCCGTGCAGCCCATCCTGCAATCCCCTGCGCTTGCGCCCGCATTTGAAAACATCCTGCCCGCGCTTTTCGGCGCGCTCGCCGTGGTGTTTGTTTCCAAGGCATGGAAGATCGCCATTGCCCCGCTTGTATTCATGACGGCGCTTTTCATTGCCGTTCCGTCGCTCGCAGGCTCCGTTGGCGTGCTGGTGCCCGTGGGTGCAGCGCTTGCGATGGGCGCTGCGCGCATCCTTTACAAGAAAAACCTGCTTTGATGCGGAGGTAAATGCCAATGACAATCGTTTTGATCCTGCTCTCTGTGCTCGCGGCATTCTTTGCCGTTGTTTTGATCCGCACTGCGCGCTTCCGCCCAAAGGCAGAGCCGGACGCCTCCCTTCCCCCGCTTGCGGAAGCGCCGGATGCCGCCCTTGCGGCGGAGCATCTTGCCGAGATGATCCGCATTCGCACGGTTTCGTTTGCGGATAAAGCACAGGAGGACCCGGAGCCGTTCGAGGAATTTCCACGCCTGCTTGCGCGGCTGTATCCCAACGTGCACAGCGCCTGCAAGTGCGAACGTCCGGGCCCGCGCAGCCTGCTGTTCCGCTGGCCCGGCAAAGCTCCGGGCGACCCGACGGTCCTGATGGCGCACTATGATGTTGTCCCCGCCGATGAAGACGCCTGGGAGAAGCCCCCCTTTGCGGGGATAATCGAGGGCGGCGTGCTCTGGGGCCGCGGCACGCTCGACACAAAGGGCACCCTGCTTGGCGTGATGGAGGCCGCAGAAGCCATGATTGCGCGCGGCTTTGTACCGGAGCACGACATTTACCTGGCGTTTGCGGGCGATGAGGAGATCGCCGGAACCGGCGCGCCAACCACCGTCAAACTGTTAAAAGCGCGCGGCATTCATGCGGCGCTCGTTGTGGACGAGGGCGGCGCCGTTGTGGAAAATGTGTTCCCGGGCGTCTCCAGGCCGTGCGCACTTGTTGGCATCGGAGAAAAAGGCTCCGTAAATTTCGAGTTCTCCCTTGCTTCCAAAGGCGGGCATGCCTCCGCGCCGCCTGCGCACACGCTCGTAGGCCGGCTTGCCCGCGCCGTAACCCGTGTAGAGGGAAAGCCTTTCCCCGCCCGCATGACCAAGGCCACCGCGGAGCTGTTTGATACGCTCGGCCGCCATTCCACTTTCGTTTACCGCATGATCTTTGCCAACCTCTGGTGCTTCCTGCCGCTGTTGGATCTTATCTGTAAGAAGCGGGGAGGCGAACTCAATGCGCTCATGCGCACCACCTGCGCCTTCACGATGATGGAAGGAAGCCGCGCGGCGAACGTGCTGCCGCCCAAAGCGCGCATGGTCGCAAACCTCCGCCTCATCAGCGGCGATACGGCAAGCAGCGCAGCTGAGGCGCTCAGGGCTGTGATCCAGGATGACAGCATCGCTGTGCAGCGGCTCAACGGAGATGATCCCTCCCCCTTCTCGCGGACGGATTCCGAAGGCTGGCGCCGCCTGCGCCGCGCGATCCGGGCTACGTGGCCGGAAGCGCTTGTTTCCCCTTACCTGATGATCGCGGGCAGCGATTCGCGCCATTTTTCCGCCATCAGCGAAAACGTGATGCGCTTCTGTCCGATGGCTCTTTCCACGGAGGAGCGCGGGTATATTCACGGCCACAACGAGCGCATCCCCGTGGAAAAACTCGGGACGCTGGTTGAATTTTACCTGCGCCTGATCGCGCAGTGTTAAAGCACGGTTGTGGGGGCGGGCAAAAGCCCGCCTCCCACGGAAGTTCACATTTCGTTCCACTTGCTTCACATCTTTTTCATTGCATTTGGTGCGCGTGCGTATTACCATGTAAAGCGTATAGCCAAGATCAGGGCAGGCCTGCCCTGATCTTGGCACCCCGAATCAAAGTGAGGTTTTTTCTATGCGAAATTGGCTGATGCGGTTCATGGCGGGGCGCAACGGCGCGGATGCGTTTGCGCGTTTTCTTTCCATCGCCGCCCTCGTGATTCTCATCCTTTCCATGCTCATCCCCGGATATGTGGGAACCGCGCTCTGGGTGCTTGCCCTCGGATGCCTGATTTACAGTTATTTCCGCATATTTTCAAAAAATACCGCGAAGCGCTATACGGAAAACGCGAAATACCTTTCCATAAAATACAAAATCACCGGCTGGTTCCGCCGCAAAAAAGAGCGCATTCAGCAGAGCAAGACCCACCGGTTTTACCGTTGCCCGCAATGCGGCATCACCACGCGCATCCCAAAAGGCAAGGGGAAGATCAAAATTACATGCCCCAAATGCGGCAATACCTTTATCCGTAAAAGCTGAAAGAGGCGCCCGATGTTCGGTTATGTTGTCGCCAACAAGGCTGGGCTTTCGGAGCAGCAGCTTGCGCGTTACCGCGCGTTTTACTGCGGGCTTTGCCGGGCACTCCGCACGCGCTGCGGCCAGCTGGGCCGCATGACGCTCACTTACGACATGACCTTTCTCGTAATGCTCCTAAGCTCCCTGTATGAGCCGGAAACACGCACGGGCGCAAACCGCTGTGTTCCCCACCCTAAAGCACCGCAGCACTGGCTGCAAAATGAATTTACGGAGTACGCTGCGGATCTCAATCTTGCACTCGCCTATCATAACCTGCTGGACGACTGGCAGGATGACAAAAACCTTGCTGCGCACGCAGCGGCGGCACTGCTTCGCCCGCAGTATGACCGCGTCCGCGCCCGCCTGCCGCGCCAGTGCTCCGCAATCGAACAAAGCCTTTGTGCACTCCATCAAGCGGAAACCCTCAACCCGCTTCCTGCGGATATGGCGGCGGATGCATTCGGCGCGCTGATGGGCGCGCTGTTTGCCTGCCGGGAGGATCGCTGGGCGGATGGGCTGCGGCGCATGGGAGCGGCGCTCGGCCGCTTTATTTATATGATGGATGCTTACCTGGATCTCCCGGAGGATGAAAGGCGCGGACACCCCAACCCGCTCGCTCCGCTTCGGGCCGCGCCGGAATATGAAGCGCAATGCAAAGCGCTTTTCACGCTGCACCTTGGCGAATGCGCGCTGGAGTTTGAAAAGCTGCCGTTGGTGGAAGATGCGGACATCCTGCGCAACATCCTTTACTCCGGCGTTTGGACAAGGTACGAAGCACAAAAACAAAAAAAGCTGCGCCTGCAGGGAAAGGAGCCGAACCGGACATGACGGACCCCTATCAGGTGCTTGGCGTTTCCCCAAATGCGAGCGATGACGAAGTGAAGCAGGCCTACCGCAAGCTTGCAAAAAAATATCACCCGGATGCCAACCCGGGAGACAAAATCGCCGAGCAGCGCATGAAGGAAATTAATGCTGCCTATGACCAAATTATGAACAAGCAGGCAAACCCGGGCGGACAAAGCGGCGGGTATGGTGGCTTCGGCGGAGGCTATTACGGGCAAGGCTCCACCGCGCAAGAGGAATCTTCAACGATGACGGCCGTGCGCAACTTTCTGAACTACCGGCGTTACCGTGAAGCTCTGACCGCGCTTTCCGGCATCCCGGAGGTCGAGCGGGGTGCGCGCTGGCAGTATTACAGCGCCATTGCCAACCACGGCGCCGGGAACCGCATGGCAGCCCTGCAGCATGCCGAGCGCGCCGCAAGCATGGAGCCAGACAACGAAGAATATCAGGAATTGCTGGAGCAGCTCCGCAACCCGGGCCGCGCTTATACCGCCTTTGGCCGCGGGTTTGGCATGCCTGCAATGAACATGAGCGGCCTCTGTCTTTCCATGTGCCTTGCGCAGCTCCTCTGCCGGTTCTGCTATTGCTGAACCGCATTATAGAAACAGAAAGGAATCCGCTTATGCTTGAATACAAATTCGATACCCAGCTTTTGATCGAGGGAAGCGCACTCTCCGAAGATGCCATCCACGAATACATCACTGCAAACATTGCAGGCGATTGCCTGCTTGCCGTCGGAGATGAAACGCTCATCAAAATCCACTTCCACACCAACACGCCATGGAAGGTACTTGAATACTGTGCCTCCCTTGGAGATATTTATGATGTTGTGATTGAAAACATGGAACGGCAGGAGCATGGGCTGCAGGGATAACAAAAACATGCCGAAGGGCCGCAGCGCGCGGCCTTTTATTGATTTTGCGGCCCAAAACCGCCGATATACTTTTGCAAGTCTTTCTCGTGAGACAGAACGCCACCGCTTGCGCGGCTCGCGCTTCAGCAAAGATAAGACATATCGCTTATCCTCTTAACGACCCTTTTTCCATCATTATTTTCCAGCATGTGTGAAACGCCGCCGGAACGCCCGTATATTTCACTTGTGTTCATGGCTTCAATGTTCAACCCAAGAAACATTGTGTTAAACACGCTCAACAAATCTCCGTGTGATACGATCAGTATGTTTTCGTCCTCACTTCCCATGATTTCATCAAAAAATGGTTTCAGCCTGTTCCATACGTCTCTGCGGCTTTCCGCATCGGAAAACAGCCTGTCATCAACTGTCTTTTCTTGCATTTCGAGGTTTTCACGAAGCCATTGGATCGATTTGCCGCAACACCTGCCGAGATTTCTCTCCCGCAATTCTGTCCTTAATATTGGAGATAAGTTCAAATGTTTTCCTATGCTTTCCGCAGTCTGCTTTGCACGCAATAAGTCAGATGCGTACAGGACGAGCCTTTGCCCAACTAGCTCCTTTTTCAGCTTTTCTCCGATTTTATTCGCTTCCCTGACTCCTTGCTCTGACAACGCCCAATCCGTCCAGGAGCCGACCATGCCATTTGTGTGATGTACGGATTGTGTGTGCTGAATGGTTATAATCTTTTTCATCAAATACCTCCCTCTCCAATCCCGGTTTTTTGACTTGTATTCACATTATGCTATAGCATTGCAGGGTTTGTCAAACAGACTGGGCAGAGGGTCTCAAGGAAAAAGGCCACTCAATGAGCCTCTTAAAGAAGCTATTTGAGCGGCGATTGTGGGCAGCGAGCTGTTTGGCAAAGCCATTCAGCGCGTAAAAGCTATAGCAAGAATAAAATCGCTTCTGACCCTCCCGATGGCCGCGCTCCACCTTGCCGTTGTGCAGATGCCCAACTCGGCGGCAGTAGCTTCATACAGGGTGGCAGATCTCGCTTGCTGTTGGAAAACGGTTGGTGAATTCAAAGCCATTGTCTGTTTTGGCGCACTTCTCACGGTTGCCCTTGCGTGCATACCACTTGAATAACCGTTTGAGAAAATCGGCTGAAGAAGATGTGGATTGCTCGGGATAGGTGGCCAGGAAGCGCAGGCGAGTGAATTCGTCGATGGCGGTATACGGAAACAAACGCGCCTCCGGAGCTGCAATGCATCTGCGCGGCATGCTTTTCCATCCGTCTGGGCTCGCTGAGCCACGGGTATAATTTTTAATTTTAACTGATGCGACATTATCCTTCACCCTTTTGTTCAACTGTTCAATATGAATGTTTCCTATTAGGAAAACACACTGTCGAAAGGGTGTGTAGCGGGCTCAGCCCGCTACGGCGGGATTGGTTGTGGTGTTGATTTCAATGTATTCCGCAATCTTGCGGAGATCGTCGGCAAACTTGAAACGGACGCTGATATTGCCGTTTTCGTAAACCTTGATGTGGTCGATCAGCTCAATAAGGATTTCGCGGGACAGCCCGTCGATGTTCTCAAACTTCATAAAGGCCACCAGCGCCGGGTGTTCTTGGTCAACGCCATTTGCCAGTTCAGCTCGTTCAGCGGTCAGCCGTGCCAGAATATCGGAGAGCCGCTGGGACTGCTGCTCATAGTCGGCTTTCATGGTGCGGTATTCCTGCTGGGTGATTTCACCGTCTTTCCAGTCTTGATAAATAGACTGCTTGTATCGGGTGACTTTTGCCAGCTCACGCTCCTTAGTGGTAATCAAATCGTCCAGTCGGAAAGACTGGCTTTTTTTGATTGGGGCCGAATTGATACGAGCCACCAGCTCCGAGTAGGAAACCGCCAAATGTACCTGCTGTTGAATGGCAAACAGGACGGCAGCCTCCAGACGGTTGTGCTTGATAGAGTGCATGGAGCAGGTCAGCCGGGAGCGGTTTTTGTAAGTAGAACAAGCGTAGTAGACATTTTTTCCACTCTGGCTCCGGGTAATGGCCTTGCCGCAGTCGGCACACCGTAAGAACCCGCTGAACAGGTGAAGCTCCCGGCTTTTAGGTGCTGACCGGGTATCACGCTTCAAAAGCGCCTGTACCTTTTCAAAGGACTCCTTGTCGATAATAGCTTCATGGGTATCGGGAACCGTTACCCATTCATCCTCGGGGACGGCTTCGATCTCATGTACCTTGTAGCTTTTCACACGGCGGCGGCCTTGCACCAGATCCCCGGTATAAATAGGATTGGTGAGGATATTCCAAACCACCCGGTCGCCCCACATGGGATCGTCGGAGGTTGAGGAAACCGGCAGGCCCTTGGCCCGTCTGTATGCCGTCGGGCTGGGAACGCCATGTTCATTGAGGTAAAAGGAGATATGCCGCTTGGTTGTACCTTGCAGACACAGGGCATAAATCTGTTTGACGATTTCAGCCGCATCCTCGTCCACGATCAACTGGTGCTTATCCTTTGGGTCTTTGATATAACCGTAGGGAGCAAAGGAACCGATATACTGGCCGTTGCGCCGCTTGTAGTCAAAGACTTGTCGGATTTTCTTTGAGGTCTGATAACAGTATTGGTCGTTCATAACATTGGTGATCGGAACGATGATACTGGAAACGCTGTCCGGGTCTTTGTAGCTGTCCACATTCTCGGCAAGGCTGATGAAGCGGACGCCCATCTGGACAAACAGGTTATCAATCAGACTTCCCGCATCGCTGTAATTGCGGGCAAAACGGGAAAGGTCTTTGACGATCACACAGTTGATTTTGCCACTCATAACATCGGCAAGCAGCCGTTGGAAGTTTTCACGGTCTGCGTCTGTCCCGGTATGCCCATCGTCTACATATTCAGCCACGCTTTCAAACTCGTCAATGTGCATTTGGTAAAAATCATTGAGAAGATCGCGCTGGTTTTTCACGCTGTTGCTGTCGTCTTTGTAGTCCTTTGATTTTTTCAAATCCTCTTTGGAGAGCCGGATGTATTCACCCAGCCGCCAGCGTCGGATCGTATAAGAGGGGGAAAGTTTCTGCTGATACCCTCTATTTTTTGCTCGTGCCATTTGTCCTCCTTCCCTATCACATTACATCTATATTATACCTCTGTTCGGGAGGGACAACAAGGATGCCTTTGATAGCTCCAACCTTGGGACACTCTGTCTCGAAGTCCAAAACAGGCCGTAACCGAAGTTACAGCCCGCTTTTTGCACGGATGAGAAAGTCACCCAAGGTGTCCTGTAAGGACGGGCCACTTTCTGCAAATTCAATTTTCACGCCCACGCCGCCGACGCAGTAGCAGTACAGATTTTTCGCACCCTGCATAAAGCGGGTGATGCGATCCTCACGGGACAGCCCTTTCTGAAAGGCCATACCGCTGACATCGGGAAGCGTGTCTGCGCTGGTTGCGCCAATATCGACGCGCTGCATTTCATCAAGTTCCTGTGTGGTTAATTTCACGGTAAAACCTCCTTCGTTCAGATTGATAAACGCCTCCCATTGTCCTGTGGGGAAACGCGAAAAGGCGGCACCGATAAGTGCCGCCCTTTGGCCTGTCCTCACCTTGGGACAAAGTGTCTCGTAGTTAATAGGGGCTGTTTTCGTAATGCTGCTGGGCCTCCTCCAGCCCCGTGAAGTCGAACACATAATGAAGCTCGCCCACCACACGGCGAATGTCCTCGGGGGAGAAGCCGCAGTTTTCCATCGCATAGATTACATAGCCACGGCAGGCGTTATTGCTCCACGGCTGGGCCAGCATAGCCGCCAATACAGGATCACAGGTCATGGGACATTCCTCCTTTTTCTTTTTTTCGATTTTGCTCTTTCAAGGAAACGACCGGGAGCCCTTGCAGCTCCTTGGGGAAGTGACCCCGGAACAGTCTGTTTCGATTGGCAACCAAGATCACATCGGCGCTGCCGTCTTTTACAGCCTGTATCACAGAACGCAAGCCGGGGCGCTCCATTGTGCGCCCGGTATAGCCGACATCCAGATATATCCCGGCAATTTTCATACCGTGTTTCTTTGCATAGTCGGTTAGGCAAAATTGCTGCCCTCTGATCGCGTCAATCGCAAAAGATGTTTGGGGGCCGTCAACACGGCAATATATAACAGCGTTCATATCATCGCCTCCCTATTAAAGATAGGGGAACACCGCGCACATTTTCTTGACCTGCCCAAAGACAACCATATTCGGCGCGGTGTTCCCGCACAATGGATAACTGCTACCCGGAGGGACAGGCGGCCAGCCTGTCCTCTGGTGGATCGTGGCCGTGGGATAGCCTATCCCATTTTCGGCGCTGGTGTTGTTCGCTCTTTCCCGTGGAGGAAGTCACAGCGCACCCGCCGCTCGGCTCCCCGCATTATGCTCGGGGCCGCCCGTTATTCCATTGTGAAGAAGAAAACCTCCTCTCATAAACCGAGACATTTTAAGATGTAATTCGGATAGGTTCAGCGGGCATTTCTCAAGTATTTTTTCATGTTTTCCAATCCACGCTCCACAGCCCGACGCACCGCACTTTCATGGACGCCTTCGGCCTTGGCTACCTCAGAATAGCTCTTGCCGAGGATAACGCAGGCATCGACCCGGCGTCCCTGTGCTTCGGGCAAAGAGTTCAGAGCGTTCCACAAAAGGCAAAACCGCTCCATGCGCTCCAGCAATTCTTGAGGCGTTGGCTCATGCAGGCAGGCGGAATATTCGATCCCATCGTCACAGTCCAGGGAATACTGCGCCTTGTAGCGGGAGAGCCGCCGCTGGTAGGCCATCTCGTAACGGGCATCAGCCTGGAATACCTGGGCTACCTCGTCAGAAACCTCGATGAGCTGATCCTGTGTGTACCAATAGTAAAAATCTTTCAGATTGATCGTAGTCATAATAAACCTCCGTTTTGGTGTTGAGTGAATGAGCGACCGAAACGGAGCCCGGCGGGGAGCGGCACCCTGGGGAGCCGTCCCGTACCTCGGGACACTTTGTCTCGAAGTAGGGCCGGGATAAAAGAAAAACGCCCGCACAGCATGACGCTATACGGACGCACGAAAAATAATTACATACTATGTACTGCCATATTACATATTGCTTGCCGAACTGATCCCAGGGAGGGGGTTGGCTTTTTTTGACAAGTTAGAGGGCGGAACATAGATAAAGGACATGGCAATACCTCCCGGATACCGCCATATCCTTAAAAAAGGGCGACTTTAATACACCCCCTGTAAATCCATTTTTGAAAAAGGAAAACGGCGGCTTTGATCGTTATTTCAAAACCGCCGCAAGGCTTTCTGTATTTTGTTGGGGCGCATGAAAGGACTGCCGCCAAACAACGGTTTTTTTTATTTACCGTTGGGCGGCGACCTGCTTTGATTATGTTGAATTTCTTCCGCTGTTATGAGGGTGTAGCAACTACTCGACAAACTGGAATTTCTCAATATCCGTAATTAACTTTGTAGTATCTGCATAGCGCTTTTGTATCATTATTTTTCCGTCTTACAAAACCAATTTTTATCTTCTAATCGTCTAATAAGTAAGGGAATTGCTATGTCCAGCCAAAAATCCGAAGACAAACAGCCCGTAGACATTCCATGAGGTTTAGCAAATTCTTTCACAAAATAGTCGTTCCCTCGCACAGGTAATTCACCCGCAAAATCTTTAAATATCCTCAAAATATCTTCTTCTAAATATTCTACCGGATATGGAAGTTCAATATCAGCATAGTAATTTTTTAAATACCTCCAAAGTGGCGGGTCGCCACGAAGCCCCCATTGCTTTGGTTCGTCAAAAATCTCTGATACAAAATGTTTCAAAGTTTTGCTTCCTCCTTTCATTAAGTTCATAACTTCCGATTTTTCTGCCAAGCAAACTGGAAATTGTCAAACATAAACTTTTCTCATTTGCATTTTCCTATGTTGCTATTGTTCAAATTCTTTAATATGTTGACGGACATAAAGCAATAAATAATTTTCTAATGGCTCTGCTTTATATAATTCATAGAAAGTTTTATCATAAGCGTCGAAAGGGTATCTCTTGTTTTGTTCTTGAAACTCCGAAAGTTCTTTGATTACAAAAGAACTTAAATCACTCACGTCTATATTATTTGCTACTAAAAAATCTGAAAGCAAAGTTGCATATTTATCTGCACCAATTTCAGTGAGGCTTTCCAATAAATAAGGCGCCGTCAGTCTACTTGGATTGGAAAAATATTGGCAAAGCCCTCCGTTATTGACTTCATCACAATATTGTGTAATGACATAGAATACCCTTTTCGCCCCATTGTAGACTTCTGTATAATTGTCTTTTGACTTTATCCAACGGGTTTCCCATGCAAGCCGTATGTCTAACGTTTTAAATAGTGTTTTATTATCAAGTGATAGCAATTCTTCCGCAGTTAATTTTTGCATTTGTTTGGCTTCTGATAATGCTTTTTTAACCGCTTTTATTTGTTGAAAAAAACTCATAATCTTCTCCTGTTCTACTCAGTAAATTCCGATTTTTCAGCCAGATAGGCTGAAATCTATCTATATTTTTCCACCAAGGCTTTTTTGTTTACTTCAAAATATATGGTATCTATTGCTTGCCCAATTTCATATGGCTCACATCCAAATGGCAAACTAATAGTGATTTCTTTGTCGCCTTTTTCTAAACCGAATCCACGTTTTTGTCTATACAAATATTGAAACTGCATTTCATCAGAAAAATCAGCATTTATCAGCTGACGCTTTCTTTGAAATGCTAGAAAGCCTTTTCCGCCAGCAATAATTTTAAAAGCTGGTACAATATCTTCTCCACCATTCAAAACAGGCTCTAATCGCATATCGTTGAATACCTGCATAAATATATTTCCTATATCCGCAAATGTGTATGGGGGTTCCAATAGCTTAAAATAGCTGGTCGATTGTCCATATCCTATTTTGGTATATAAAAACGGAATGAACGCGATATTTAGTTTGTCATCAATGTATATTTCAATGGAATATGGATTTCGATTTTTCATTTTATATTCCTTTCCGTAACTTCCGATTTTTCAGCCATATAAACTGAAACTCATCTTAATCCTCTATTATTCTTCTATCTCCAAAATATTGTAATAAAATAAGAACTAAAGAGGTACACGCCAGTACTCCATCCATAACACCAGCTGGCAACATAAACATCATAAGTGCGATTGTTATAATACAGTTAATAACCGACAATACCAATCCCCACATTCTGTTTTTCCATAGACCAACAGCTCCTATAATCCGAATAATTCCATACATTGCCCCCATAATAATCATTAAAAATAAGTGTTCATTAAAAAAGGGGACAATGAATGAAAAATATTGACATATGTCAAATTTATCTGTTCTCAATAACAAACAAGGTATCATACACAGTACCCCGCCAATTTCCATAAATCCACCATGAATTATCATCAGTATTGCAGCTATTTTATACTTTTTCATTTGCTTTTGCTCCTCACACAACTTCCGATTTTTCAGCCAAACAAACTGGAATTTTCGGTTAATAAACTCACAACTGCATTTCCTTAAAAGTATCAGTCATTCCCGCAACGAAACTCCATTGACGCTTCATATAGTTATGTAGAACAGATGTGCTTTCCTTGTAGCTGGCATAGATCAAATCCATTTCATCATAGTGCTGAATAATTGCCGTTGCTGCATGGTAGCCGCTTTCCATTCCGGCAGATATGCCCTCACCCATAGGATTTAGAAATCCTGCATTTTCTCCCGCAAACAGCACCCGTCCTACACCGTAATCAATGGCGCAACCGGGACGAATATGGGGCATGAGCCACTTATCAATCCGTAACTGTTTATCAATCCGCAAATTATGTTTTTCTTTCATGTAAGAGATAAAACGAGAGTAGTAATATCCCGCATTGTGGCTGTCTTTGACAGAAACGCCCAACACTAACAAATTATCTTTTACATTAAACCATGCGTCATATTCGGACAATTCTGGTTGCAAATAAGCATGGAAAAAGCGGTAATCTAAATCAATGCTACCTTGATTGTATGTCTGATAGGTAGTGATGTACGGCAAATCACACCCCAGCAGTTTTCGTTTTAATGTTCCGACCACACCTTCACAGTCGATAACATATTTTGCCTGTTCGATATATGTATTTTCGCCTTTTAGAGTGACAGTCACAATTCCGTCCTGTTCCTCACAAGATAGTGCGGTTGTGTTATCTCTGACTTCTACACCGGATTGCTCCGCTTTGTCTGCAAGCCATTTGTCAAAGGAACTGCGCCACACATTCAGCCCATCCTGTTCAAAGCGGAAAGACTTGCCTTTATCGTTGGTAAAAATCATTCCTTTGTTCTCTATTGGAACACACATAGTATCAGCCGGGACAGCTTCACCAAAATAAGCCTGTACCAAATCTATTGTTTTCTTAATAAGTTGCCCAGAACAGGATTTGTAGCGTGGAATTTTAAATTTTTCCACCAACAGCACTTTATATCCTTTTTCAGCCAGTATTTTGGCTGCGGTGCTTCCCGTAGGTCCCGCACCTATTACAATTATATTATACATTGTCTTACCTCTTGCAAATTCCGATTTATCTATTCAATCCTCTGTAAACCCTGTGTTTTCAAGGCATATCGCCTATTAAATGTTCAAACCTTATGTATTTTCCCTTGTTTTTGCCCTTAT
>ERZ857998.1611-NODE-1611-length-24576-cov-12.022756_pt1 | contig 24576 bp, 27 predicted proteins | sample MGYA00519954_ERZ857998 | MGnify/ENA primary metagenome ERZ857998 (study PRJEB31778, sample SAMEA3449424) | human gut metagenome | biome: human gut; feature: human-associated habitat; material: faeces | place: United Kingdom | collected 2010/2012 ...
AAGAACTTCGAATTGCTTCCGGTAACATACACATCAATATTGCTCATGCGGAGCAAGCTATTCAACACTTCCTCAAATCGTGGCATGAACTGAACTTCGTCCAAGAGCAGATAATACTTCCCATCGTCCTTCATGGCATCCTTGATGTACTTGAAGCATACCTTGGGATCTCTTAATTCTTCATTTTCGATACCGTCTAATGCAATCTCGATGATATGGTCGGCATCAACGCCGTTCTCCAGTAAGTATCTCTTGAAGATGGTAAACAGCAAAAAGGATTTGCCGCATCTACGAATGCCGGTAATTACCTTAATCATGCCGTTATCTTTTCGCAGGGTCAGCTGCTGTAGGTAAGCGTCTCTTTTAATTTCCATCGTTGCACTCCCTATTTCTGTGTTTCTGCACACTTTTTAGTAATTTTATTCTATCACGGGGCAGGTTGAATTTCAATATCCATTCCTATTTTATGTGTATTTGCACGTTTTTATGTAATGCGGTCAAGCCGGCGTTGTAATCACCCCGCCCTCTCCTCGCATCATCGGCTGCTTTCTGCGCCGCGGCTTTACGAAAGCATGGGGTTTTCCTACGCCACCTGTGTCCGGTCGCATTTTGAGCTGGCTGTTTGCGAAGCTTGCGGCGCAATCCGGTGTATAGCGCAAATACGGGTTTCATCTTACTCTATCTGCGCAAGTAAATGATGCAGGATCCGCTTGCGGTCGTCGAGAAACAGCTTTGTGATCCGATAGCTTTCTGTTTCTTCATACGCGCAAGGACGGATGCCGTTTGCATCAAAACACAAAATTTCAGCCTCCGGCATCGCCAGTAAAATCGGCGAATGGGACGCAATGATAAACTGAGAGCCCTGTGCCGCACAGCGCGCGATCTCTACCAGCAGGCTCATCTGCCGCTGCGGGGAAAGTGCAGCCTCCGGCTCATCTAACAGATACAGCCCTTGCGGGCGGAACTCCTGCTGTGCCAGTGCCAAAAAACTCTCGCCATGCGATTTTCGGTGATAGCCCGCTGACAGGCACTGCAATTCTGCATAGTTTTCTTCCTGTGTTGCCACATTGTAAAAACTTTCTGCTCGCAAAAAATATCCCCATTTGGCACGCCGCGCACCGCGTACAAGCCGCAGTGCCTCCGCAAGCCCGGAATGAGAATCATAACTAGAAAAGCTATAGTTCTTCGTTCCGCCCTCCGGGTTAAACCCCTGGGCAACCGCGATGGCTTCCAGCAGCGTTGACTTGCCGCTGCCGTTTTCACCGGCAAAAAAGGTGACCGGACTATGGAACTCCAGTCTCTCGATCGCTTGTATCGCATGAATGCTGCGCAGATAATCCCGCGCATCAATCTCACTCCAGTCAATCTCCAAGCTCTGAATCAACAATTCCTGCATCCCGTCACCTCATGGATTTGATTTTCTTTTGTTTTCTATCCTGCCCTTATGGCAGCAGCTGCACTATCATACTCGCAAGTCCTTCTACGCCGTAAGGCTTGCCTTATGCCGCGCAAGCAGACGGCTCATCGTACCGATGACGATAAACTCGACCGGAATCATGATCAGGCACTGCACGCTGCGCGTCACCAAAAGTGCCGTAAACGGCGAGCCGTACAGGACGGAGATCCAGTAGGTGTTTACCAGAAGCCCGCAGCCAAGCTGCACAATGGCAATCGCAAGCAAGATACGTAGCGGCGTCTGCTTTTTGTGCAGCAGCAGACCGTATACCGCGCCGGTGATCACACAGGTCAGCGTAAAGCCCGGGAAGTAGGCGCCGATCGGGAACAGGATTGCACCGATGAAGTCGGCAATCCCGCCGACCACCGCGCCGCCGATCGGTCCGTAAAGATAGGCTGCGATAAATACCGGCACAAACGTAAATCCGATTTTGAGATTCCACGCATTGATGGACAAAAACCGCGATAGTACGATCGCCGCAGCAATCAGCGCAGCACAAGTAACCATAGCCTTCAAGTCTAATTTTTTCATAAAAAAACCTCCTTTTTTCGAACTCTATGCAAGCCTATCCCACACGTCAATCGCGTGGCACATCCCGCACAAAATCCATCCTTGCGACAGTCGCCGCAAAAAGGAGAGCCTTTTGTCTCTGATTGCAGCAGCGGATGCGGGTACGGCACCGCAGCAAGCTTGCTTTCGTCCGGCGGCAACTTCCCATCCGCCGGCACTTAACGCGCCGTCCCTACTCTGTCTAGTTATAATTTTCTTCTATCTTAAATGATTTTCACAGAAAGCGCTCAGTTCCGGAATATCCTCACTGACAACCTCCCATAAAACATCAAAATCGAAAGACCCATATTTATGTACAACAATATTGCGCATCTGCTTGATATCTTTCCAAGGCATTTCCGGATATGCGGTCTTAAAATCATCCGATAATATCCCTACCAATTCACCAATTTGAAGAACGCAAAGAGCCAATGCATTTCGATGGGTACTGCTTGCATCAAATTTTTCTCTCTCATTCGAGATTTCTTGCAGTGTCCTGTCAATTTCCAAACAGTAATCCAACATGTGCTGCAGTATGCTGCTGTCACGTGAACACTTAGGCATATAAGAGTACCTCCTCGCCCGCAATCTCCTGCAAAAACTCTCGGTCTAAACTTGCTGTCGTGACCACATCAACATTTTTACCAAATGCATCCAAAAGTGCATTAATCAGTCCGCCAAACGCAAAGCCTTTAACTTTACCTTTGTCTATGCGAAAGTCCAAATCAGACTCTGCCGTAGCTTCACCTCGAGCGTAGGAGCCGAACAAATAAACGCGTTCGACACCATAGGCCGCTGCGATCGGCTTCACTTTTTCGCGAATTTCTTCGAGTGTATACAGTTTGTCACTCATTTGCCTCGCTCCTTCCCACTCCCGGTATAAGCCTGCGGTATCTTTATTTTACCACAATCTGCGTATACTTGCGCAAAAAATCTTTGATTTCGTTCAAAATATTTTCGCAGCTGCCTTGGCTGACTTCTACATTCAGCGGCATGATCGGGTCATGCAGCGATTTGCGCAGCAGGCACCAGCCGGTTGTGTCCGCGTTACGGACATTGAGGCGCACGCCTTCGTAATTCGGCTCCACCAGAGAAAAACCACGTGCTGCCTGCTCCGGCGCCGACGCCCAGCTCTTGAGGTCTGCAAGCACCTGTTCGCCGTATGCCGCAAAATCTTCACCGCTGATCGGGAACCGCACCTCCAGTGCTTCTTTCGGTTCCGCAAGCGATGCCAGCAGAACGTCGATACCGACCCCCTTTTGCGCCAGCTGCGCCGCCTTGATGACGATTTTGGTCGCCAGATACGCGCCGTCATCGAGGAAGTAGTTTTCTTTATATGCCGCGTGTCCCGAGGTTTCAATCGCCAGCTGGCTGTCGATACCCTCCTTGTTCAGCGCAATCGACTTGTTGATGACGTTCTTGTAGCCGCGTTTGAACCGCAGATGCTTGAGTCCGAGGCAATCCTCCAGATATACCGTCAATTCGTCACTGGTAATGCTGTCGGTCACCACTGTCGTACCCGGATGCTCGACCGCGATCAGCGCGGCCGCCATGGCAACGATGGCGTTACGGCTGATTTCCCTGCCATTTTTATCGACCGCAGATGACCTGTCAACGTCAGTATCAAAAATTAACCCGAAGTCCGCGCCGCTTTCCACAACGCGGCGGCTGATGGACTGCATCGCTTCCTTGTTCTCCGGATTCGGCTGGTGATTCGGAAAATGCCCGTCCGGCTCCAAAAACTGACTCGCCGATACATCCGCGCCCAGCGGTGCCAGAATCTGCTCCGCGTAAAACCCGCCCGCGCCGTTCCCCGCGTCAACAACGATTTTCAGACCGGCAAGCGGCTTGTCCAGCGTCTGCGGATGGCGCACCTCTGCGATGATTTTTTCTCGAAGGTGCGCGGCATAGCTTGCAATCAGGTCTTTTTTATGTACGCTGCCGGTTTTGCTTCCGGCTTCAGGTGCGGACTTGTCACAGCCGTCGTTTCCTGTGACTGCGTCACTCCCATTCTCCGCGCAGTCGAGTCTGTCAAAATGATCGTCCAGATTCTCACACTGCGCGCAGTCGATGATATGACTGATGTCCTCCTTGTTGAGTCCTCCGTCCCGGTCAAAATATTTGAAGCCGTTGCGATTGAACGGCAGGTGACTGGCGGTGATCATGATCGCGCCGTCACAGCGGTAATCTTCAAAAATAGTAGACATAAACATTGCCGGTGTGGACGCCAGCCCGCAGTCATAGACCGTCGCGCCGATTTCCTGCAGTGCCATAAGAATCGCCGATTTGAGGCTTTCCGCGCTGAGCCTGCTGTCATGCCCCACCGATATCGTCAAGTCCTGCGGCGCTTTTTGCAGCTTTTCACTGAGCCAAAGCACAAAGCCCTTCGTCAGTCGCGTCGTTTCCTCCGCGCCGAGGTTCACAGTCTCTCCTGCGACACCCTCCATTGCGATCCCGCGGATATCGCTGCCGTTTTGTAATTTTTGATAATTGTAACGCATATTTTCTCCTATTGCTTTATTTATTTTTCATTTATGCTTCGTGGCATCCTGCCCTCTTGCCGTATCCGGTGCTTAAACCGCATGCATCAGCAGCCGCACCCCCGACAGGAACAAAAAGCAGACCACGAACCAGATCGCGGTAAACGTCGGGCAGATCTGCCCCAGCACATTGCCAGGCTGCGCGGAATAGTCCCAGACATGCCAGCCGAACTTCACATTGACCAGCAGGCCGACCGCCAGTTCGTAGACCGTAATGATGACCGCGCCCGCCAGCGCGCTGACCGCAAGCGGCTGCGCGAGCAGCCACTCCCGCAGATAAAATAACGTCAGCGCGCAGGCGCCGCCTGTCACCAGCATTGTCCAGTGCGTGTGCCCACGGAACAGAATCTCCATCAGTCCGTAAGCACCGCCTCCCAGCACGAATACCGCGATTTCTACCCATATAGAATTGTCCGCGTGCACGATTTCCCTCAAACTCATACCTCTATTATGAGCCCGCGCCTGCACTTTATGCCTTGCTTTTTCGCTCAAATCTTACCAGCTTTCACGTGCGCGGCTCTGCCTGCCTCGCGCGTTTTAAAAAGCCACCACAATCACCAGTCAAGTTTTATACTTCCCAAAAGGTGATATCCTTCCGGCATTTCATCGGAAACTCCTATGATGTCACCTACCCACATACCGATGTCAGCGTGATTGCCATAGCTCAGCAGAATGGGAAGCGGATCTACAAAATCACTTTCTTCATTGGATTGGTACAAAATCTTTGTTGCTTCGAAGGAGTAGCAGGTCTTTTTTGTATGATTTACTGTATACAAAAAATTCCGTCCTTCACGCAAGAACAGGCCACCAAATGGATTTTTTATATCAATACCGTACTCATTATACGCCATAACCTCCGGATCCTTTAAATCCTCAAGATATTGTTCTATTTCCCAACGGACTTCCGGCTCCGCGGCTTTGAAAAGGCCGGAAATATTCTTATAGGCTTCGTATATCGTGTCCGAGGCCTCTCCGGGATATCCAGCTTGCACCGTATGATCATATAAAGTTCTCAATGTCACATTATCAGCATCTTGTGGAATCCTTTTTTCATCGCCCATCCAAAAAACATGGTCTCCTGCCCACTCTTTTGAAAGCAAATCTCGAAGTGCGCGGAGAAATTCATTGTTTCTGACCAATGATTCATGCCGCTTATTCCCAAAGTCAAACTCGCTTGGGCAGAGGTATTCTTTTTTATCTACGTTTACCCACCTATAATATTCGCCCATTTTCCCCTTTCGTCAAGACTCCTGTCCTAAAGCCTTCCGCATACTTCCATCTCTTTCTCCCTGCGCCCTATCTTCATATCTCCCCTAAAATTGATTTCTAATGTTATGATACCATAAATCCTTGCGAAAATCTCATAAATTTGTTATCTTTATCTTAGAAAATATCTTCGCGCGATTTTTTCGCCTATCCGCGTTTCGTATAATTCGCATAAGGAGGTACCACCATGCAGCATGAAATCACAACCGTCCGTCCGCTGCTCGACAGCCGCGGCGTTCTCCTCGAGCCCGGCTACAGCAAAGGGCTCCTTCCGCAGTACAGTCGCAGCGCCATCAAGGGCGGCGCGCTCCGCATCAAGGAGTGGGATTATTACTTGATCACCTGCGATGATTTTGCTGTCGCGCTCACAATCGCTGACAATTCCTACATGGGTTTGGACAGTATTTCGCTGCTCGATTTTCGGATTCCATGGGAACATACCACCAGCCCGATGTCCTTCCTGACGCTTGGCAAGCGCAATTTCCCGTCGTCCTCGGCGAGCGGCAGCGTAAAATCCGGCAGCCGTCATCACAAAATCAGCTTTGAACACCATGGCGATTATCGTCTGCTGACCTTCCACATGGACAAATTCTTCGACGGCAAACCGATCGACGGTGAGATTCGCCTCGAAAACCCGCCGCAGGAATCCATGGTCATCGTCACACCCTTCGCCGAAAAAAAGACCGCTTTTTATTTGAATCAAAAGATCAACTGCATGCCTGCCTCCGGCGCGGCACATTTTGACGGCAAGACCTATCGTTTCGAACCCGGCACTTCTTTTGCGGTGCTGGACTGGGGACGCGGAGTCTGGACTTACAAAAACACCTGGTACTGGGGCAGCGCTTCCGGTCTGGTGGACGGCGTTCCGTTTGGTTGGAACATCGGCTACGGTTTCGGCAACACCTCCGCAGCGACCGAAAACATGCTTTTTTATAACGGCAAGGCGCATAAGCTGCATAGCGTACAATTCCACATCCCGATGAAGCGCAAAAAATATACCACGCATGGCGGATGCTGCAGCGGAAGCGCGGGCTGCGTCGTGGATACCGCTGATTACATAGAGGATTATCTGTCCCCATGGACCTTTAGCAGTGATGACGGCCGTTTTGAGATGGACTTTGTGCCGATCATCGACCGCGCGGCCTGTACGGACATTAAACTGATCTCCTCTGACCAGCATCAAGTATTCGGCAGGTTCACCGGGCGCGCCGTCCTTGACGATGGCACCGTAATCAAAGTGAAAGACTTTTTGGGGTTCGCGGAGAAGGTATGCAACAAGTGGTAGTGGGTATTCAATATCCGGCTGCGAAAGAATCCCACAGAAAGTTTATCAGCCAAAAGAACGCACAGCGAAATACGCTTTTTCATTCTTCCAAAATTTTCGCATGCCATGCTACCGCAGCCTGCTTATCTGATGACAGCGCAAGCAAAGAAAACAGCGCAAACACAGACAGAAGGAAAAGGATGAAAAATTTTTCTTCGCTGTTACGCATTGCCTCGCATGGGGTATCCATTGTATAATAGCTTTATCGACACTTACAAAAATACACAAGGCAAAACCTGAATACGACAGGAGGTTAAAAATGTATTGTACAAAAAAAATTACAGATGATCTCATCTGGGTCGGCGCCAACGATCGGCGCCTTGCAATGTTCGAGGGAGTTTACTCCGTCCCGCACGGCGTTTCCTACAACGCTTATCTGCTGCTCGACGATATCAATGTTCTCTTTGATACCGTAGACAAAGCGGTCGGAAAAACTTTCTTTGAAAATCTGGAACACGCGCTGAGCGGCAAAAATCTGGATTTTGTCGTCATTCAGCACATGGAACCGGACCATTCAGCAACCTTGATGGAACTTTTGTTGCGTTATCCAAACACAAAGGTGGTCTGCAACCAAAAAATTCTGACGATGATCCAACAATTTTTCCAGTTGGATCTAAGCGGCAAAGCCTTTGTTGTCAAGGAAAACGACACGCTCTCCACCGGACACCACAAGCTAAAATTCCTCTTCGCGCCGATGGTGCATTGGCCGGAGGTCATGGTAACCTACGATGAGACGACCGGAACGCTGTTCTCCGCGGACGCGTTCGGCACCTTCGGGGCTCTCAACGGTGCGATTTTTGCTGATGAAGTAGATTTTGACAATGAATACATGGACGAGGCCCGCCGCTATTACTGCAATATTGTCGGCAAATATGGTCCGCAGGTGCAATCCCTGCTCAAAAAAGCGCATGGGCTGGATCTCAAGATGATCTGCCCGCTGCATGGCTTCGTATGGAGAAGAAATTTAGAAGATTATTTTGACAAATACGTGAAATGGAGCACCTACACACCGGAGGAAACCGGCGTGATGATCGCTTACGCTTCGGTCTACGGCAACACCGAAAATACTGCGGAGATCATTTCTTCAAGACTGCGCGACCTCGGCGTCAAAACGGTCATGTACGATGTGTCCGTCACCCCTGCCTCCGAGATCATCGCGGCGGCGTTCAAATGGAGTCATTTGCTGTTCGCCTCAACGACCTATAACGCCGGTATCTTTGTTTCCATGGAGGAGCTGCTGCATGACCTGGCGGCGCACAATATTCAAAACCGTACCGTAGCCTTTGTCGAAAACGGTTCTTGGGCGCCGACCAGCGGCAAACTGATGCGCCAGATCATCGAAAGCTGTAAGGATATGACAATTTTGAATGAGACGCTGACGCTCAAATCCTCGCTCGCGCCGGAACAAGCTGCCGAAATCGATGCATTGGTCAAAGCAATCTCTGACACGATTCCGCGCTTCGAAAAACCGATGATCGACGAATCTGCCATGGCTGAAGCCAAGATTGATCCTGCGGTATTCCATAAGTTCTCTTACGGGCTGTTTGTGCTGACTGCGCAGGCTGACGGTAAGGACAACGGCTGCATCATCAATACCGCGGCACAACTGACCAGCACGCCGGGCAGGATCAACATCGCGGTCAATAAAGCAAATTACACGCACGACATGATTCTTCATACAGGCGTCTTTAACGTATCTGTTCTGGCAGAGGACGCTTCCTTCGATACCTTCAAGCGTTTCGGATTTGCCAGCGGCAAGGATACGGACAAGTTTACGGGATTTGCGGAGCATATCGGCAGGAGCAAGAACGGACTCACTTATGTGACACTCGGCACCAACGCGTTCCTCTCCGCCAAGGTCATCGACTCCTACGATTACGGCACGCATACGCTCTTTATCGCGGAGGTTACGGAAGCGGCAGTCCTGCGCGACGCACCTTCTGTTACCTACGGCTACTACTTTGAGCACATCAAACCGAAGCCGCAGCCAAAGATCGAAGAGGAAAAGCATGGCTATGTCTGCAAGATCTGCGGCTATGTTTACGAAGGTGACACCCTGCCGCCTGATTTCATCTGCCCGCTCTGCAAGCACGGCGCGGAGGACTTCGAGAAAATTTAAACCGCAACGCGCTCGCGCCTGCCCGCGGCAGATATTTCAGTACACAAACGATACTTTTGTCATGAGGCAGGAAACATCGCAAGCGATATTTCCTGCCTCATAAAATATGATGATGCACAAATCGCAAATTGTAAGGAGGAAATCCAATGTATAAATACGAATACGAGACCGTCAGCTGTGATTTTGGAGGCTGGGGCTTTGGCTCCGGTAATGTTTATAACATTGAGAATTACCGCTCGGTTATTGAGAAAAGAGCCGGAGACGGATGGCGATATGTCGGATATATCCCCACAAAGCAGCGCGGAACAGGACATACGCAGGAAATGGATTTGATTTTCGAAAAAGAAGAATGAAAAGAGCGCAAGACGAAATCCGGGATTTTGTCTTGCGCTCTTTTGTCTTTATAGTTCTTGATAGCCCTTGCCTGCGTTATTTGATATACGCTTTCTCGACATACGGGCTGGTTGCCAGTTTGAGCATCGCGCCGTATTCCAGCGTAAAGGCAACAACGTCACCGACTTTATATCTCTTGTCCGCGTGGGTAACATCTAAAATCGTATGGTCGGAGGATCCGCCCATGATTTCAATCTGCGCGTCTGTCGGATGCATACCGCCGAGGTCGGTATCCTGTTTACCGACCGCGATGATGGCGCGTTTCATCATCCCCCTGTCCTCGTAATACGGCTTTTCACCGAACGCGTCCACGCCGACCTCGCCAATCGGCAGGGATGGCTTCTCTTTGAGCTCGATGATCTGCGCTTCCAGCGTCATGGTGTCGTGTACGCAGCCCGGAACCGTTTCGCCGTGGGCGGTGTCATTGCCGAGCAGGAAGGATTCTCCGAGTCTGAGGTTGTTGATACCCTCCGGCAGACCTTCTTTCCAGATCAAGTAGATGGAACTGGAGTTGCCGCCGGAAATCACGTTCAGCTTGATATCGAACTGTGCCTCGATTTTGCGTGCGATGGCTGCCAGTCCGCCCAGATTATCCTGCTTCGGAATGATCGCACCGTAGCAGGTGAGGTTGACGCCGACGCCGTAAAGATTGATGTTCGGCATGGTCAGGATTTCTGCCACTGCTGAGAAGATCTGATCTTCGTTCTGATAAAAAATCCCCTCTCTCAGATCGCCCATGTCGATCATCAGCAGGATGTTGTGCTTTACGCCGATTTTGCCTGCCTCTTCATTCAGAAGTCTGATGGTTGCAAGCTCCGAGTTGAAGCTGAGATCCACATATTTTACGACCTCCGCCGTTTCACACGCCATCGGAAGTCTCAGCAGAACAGTCTTTTTGCCCTTTGCTCTGGCCTCTGCCGCGTAGGTTTTGATATTCGCCACGCGAGAATCTGCCATAAATTCTACTGCGGGATGGGCCGCGACCATGCGCGCCATCTCCGGATCGGCACAAAGTCCTTTGGTTACAATCATCAAAGAACAGCCGCCATCTTCTTTTACGATTTTTGCACAGGCATCAAGATTGCCTTTTAATTTTTTCAGGTCCACGACCAGTCTTGGATACATGTTTTCGTCCTTTCTGCACCAGGGCTTTTGTTATTTTCGTTTTACCTTCGTTTCCTTGCATCGTTTAATAGCGATTTATTTTAATTCTACGGTCTGCCGGCATCCTTATCACGATACGGGCAGTGCTTTCTCATACATGCCCAGCACTCGTGGTTGCAGTTTGGTCTGCCGTCCACTTCTCCGCAGCCGCGCATGACATGTTGTGCCGGATCGTAATCATCCACATCGCCAGTTACCGATGCATCGGAAGATTTTGCGCCGTCTGCCGGTTGCTCTGCATGTTCGACTAAATCCGCACCCTTCTTGATCGTACGATCATGCAGCAGTGCCTCTTTTTTCGCCGCTTCCACTTCTTCCTTCGTCGCGCCGCCGATTTTCTCTGCTAAGGCTTCCTTATAATCGGTCAAATCGTAGCCCATCGCTTCCATCTCGTCCATGTGCTTCTGCTGTTCTTCCTCCTTCGCCTTGCGGGCGGCGGACATCCGCTGCAGTTCTTCAATAAAAGCAGCTTTGTTGACAACGTGCTCGTTTTCTTTCAGTTCCATGTGCAGACTCTTGGCCAGCAGGCGGATGGCGCCCTGCCTGTGGGTCTTGGAAAGTACGCCCAGCGATGCCATGATATAGTCGTTATCGACCAGGATCTTGACGGATTCCGGCGGATAAAGCTTCATTCCCGTTTCGTTATCCTTCGGTACTTTTTGCATGATCTCCACGCGATGCGGTAATCTGGTCAGCGCGCCGCCGGTACCAACGATATATTTAATCTGCGTCAGGTCTTTGCCCTCTGCCAGGGTCTGTCTTCCGGTCGGTCCATAGACATAGCGAATCTGCCCCGCATGGCGTTCGACAGCTCTCAAAACCGCCTCTTCCGTCAGGCGTTCTACCAGCTTGAACTCGTCCTCCGTCTTTGGGATTGCCACATACGTTTCCAGTGTTTTGTCCAGATCGATGTGCAGCTTCTCCTCGCATTCCTTGCGCAGCTTTTCTTCGCCGATGGATTCAATGACCTTCATACGGTTGACGTATACGCCGAGGTCGCCCTCTACGGTTCGCTTTGCTTTCGGTTCCGGCGCGGTCAAAATGCGAGCAACCGCATCGGAGTCCTCGGTTACGGCGTGCACATCGGTAGTCGCACCGCCGACATCAATGACCATACAGTCGCCGATGCAGTCATACAGCAGCTTCGTACATTCCATAACCGCTCCCGGTGTCGGAATGATCGGACCGTTTACCATGTCTCTGACGTGCTCCATGCCCGGCGCCTTGGTGATGTTGTCCTCGAAGGCCTCCTGAATGACCTTGCGGCAAGGTTCGACGTTCAAGGTGTCGATCTTCGGATAGACATTATCGACCAGATAGAGCTCCTGTCCGCTTTCTTCATCGAAGATCAGTTTCATTTCATCCTGGTTTTCAATATTGCCGGCATACACAACCGGGGTATGCAGTCCCATATTGCGGATCATTTCTGCATTATAGATTGCGGTATCCCGTTCGCCGTAGTCCACACCACCCGCGATCAAAATCAGATTTGGGTTGATTTCCTTGATTCTCGCCAAATCGCTTCTTCTCAATCTGCCGACCGTAATATCGTGAATGATGCCGCCCGCGCCGAGTGCCGCTTCTCTCGCCGCCTTGGCAGTCATATCATAAACCAGTCCATGGACGGTCATCTTCAAGCCGCCTGCCGCGGACGAGGTTGCCAGCATTTCATCATATTCCAAACTGTCAATGTTCATCTTCCTACAGAGATCATCGATAGCTCCCTGCAGTCCGATACGAACATCGCCTTCCAGCACCGAAGTCGGCGCCTGTCCCTGCGCCCAAAAAACCGGATTTTCGCTGTCAAGGTCTTTGAACGCATTGACAACGGTCGTCGTCGAGCCGATCTCCGCAACTAAAACGTCTACCTTCATTCCTGTCCTCCTTTTTATACTTTGCGCTCCATTGATTTTTTATCCTGATAAGGCTGTCTTTCATTTCATCCTGCAATAGAATTCCGGATGCCTATAATGGCATCCAGGTGCCGACGCCGGTCGCCACAAGTTTGCCTGTTTCCTTACAAACCATCTCCGCGCGCAGGCGAATGATCTTCCGCCCGGTCTTAACCGTATAAACAGTAACTGTGGTATGCTGCCCGTAATCCAGCGGGCGCACATAGGAAATATTCATGTCTACCGTCGTCGCTTCATTCACGCCGGTGATGAAATTTGCTACGACTCCGAACGCAGTATCAAACATGCCCGCGATCGCGCCGCCGTGAATGCCTCCCCTTTCGTTGATCTGCCATTTCTGAGTTTCAAACTCTATCGTTACCGACTGCGCCTCATAATCACAAGCGACCAGCGTCGCGTGCATCTGATCGTCAAAGCACCCGTCCTGTCTTGTTAAGTACCCATTGATGATGTTTTCGGCCTGTTGCAGCCATTCTTGTTTGTCCATTGATGTTGTTCTCCCTATAAGCTTGTATTGCGATTTCTATTCTAATCTATAGTATAACACACAAAAAGGTTTCATGTGTAGCATTCCATTTCGATATTTTCCCGCAGCGGCGGAGTCTTGATCACGTCGCAATGGGCTGTCCTGCTTTGCAGTGTTTCTGGCCGGGCAAAAGTGCACATAACGAAACCTGTGATTTCTATGCGCGCATGGCGCTCATTCATGAGTGCTGCTCCGTAAGGTGCTTTTGTCGTGATTCCGGAAATATCGCCCGGTGATATTTCCGGAATCATAAACAAAGGGGCTGGGCATCCGGCCCAGCCCCTAGGGTTTCATTTTGTTTTGTTTTGGAGTTTATTTTTCTCTTTCGCCTCTTCTTCTCTGTCTTTCTTCAGCTAAGAAGGTAGCAACGTCGATACCGTGGGAGTTACGTCCGAATCCCATGTCGATACCGGTCTTGACGGCTTCTTCCGGAATAACCTGTGTGCCGCCCGCGCAGATGATAACCTTGTCTCTGATACCTTTTTCCACGCAGAGTTCGTGCAGTCTCTTCATGTTCTTGTAGTGAACATTGTCGTGGGAAATGATTGTGGAAGCGAGGATCGCCTGTGCATTTTCTTCGATACAAGCGTCAACCATCTTTTCTACCGGTACGGAAGTGCCGAGGTATACGCATTCGATACCCCATTTCTCGATACCGCCGTGCTTGATATTGATGATCTCTCTCATACCTACGGAGTGTTCGTCTTCACCGACTGTACCGCAGACAACCTTCATGTGTTCGTGTCCTTCGAATTCATCATAAAGCTCTTTGTCTGTCAGATAATGTGGCTCCGGTGGAATTTCAAGAGTTGTCAAGTCGATATCGAAGTCCACTCTGCCCTTCAATTCGATTCTGGTACCTTCCGCATCCTGCATCACTTCCGCAGAGATAACTTCCGGATCCACCAGACCTAATTTCTTACCTAATTCAACTGCTGCTGCTTCTGCAACACGCTTGTTGGTCGGAAGCATCATGGTAACCATAACCACTCTGTCGCCGCACCATTCCACTTCCGGTGTGATAACTTCGCCGGTTCTGTATTTCGCGACCTTCGCGAGTCTTACGTTTACGTTATCCTCTTCATCAAGCTCGTCAATGTAAACGATCTTGCTTCTGTCTTCAAACGTGCAGCCGCCGATCAGCGCGGATGGGTTCTCAGGGTCTCCGCCGTACTGTTCTACGTTGTTATAGCCATAGTGCGCGGTTACCGGCGCCATGTAATCTTCATCTCTCTCAAAGATAAAGCCATAGCCTACGCCGCCCTCGATCTTACGCGCGATGCCGTCGCCGTTTCTTTCCGGATATTTCGCGGAGTCAACGAAGAAGCCATCCTGAACTGCCTGGAAGTAGCCGCCGTTCTCTACGATTTCTTCCATGAACAGGCAAGCTCTTTCTTTCAGGTCTCTGGCCATATCTCTCAGCGGACCGTCCTTTTTGAGCTCTACCATATCCATGATGCCGTCTAAGCCGATCAGAGTCTGTTTCGCGGTGTCGCAGGCTTCCATGTTGTAGATGTGCCAAGGCACGTTTCTGCCTTCGTCCGGTGTAATCGTGGACTGAATATCCGCGCTGGTCAGCTTGGAGATGAACATGTTCATAACGTGCGTAACCGTCGCTTCACGAGCGGAGGACTGGATATACTTGGTGTTCATCTGCGCTCTCATCTTATATCTGTTGCAGATTTCTCTGAGTGCTACCGCGTAAGGCAGGTCCATATACATACAAGGCGCCGGTGTCGCTGTCGGCGGTACGGTCGATAAGGAGATCAGTTCCGGCTTGATGCCTACCTTCTCGGAGAATCTAGAGTTGATGGCATGCTGTACGATCAGTTCCGGCTGTACCTTCCATGCTTCTCTTGCGGTCGCGTTCGCATTGTGCGCACCGTCAATCTGCAGCATGTCTGCCCAAGCCATGATTTTTTTGGATTCACAAGCATCTACAAAGGATCTGACGCAGTTGATATCTCTGTAAAGAACGTTGTACTGTGGGTCCTGGTGCGCGCCGTTTACGCCTTCTTCCGCGAACAGTACAGCAACGTCCGGACCGGCAACGCCGGATACATAGGAGTGATAGTTGATCGGACGACCAACTTCATCCTCGATCATGTCGATGGCTTTTCTCTGTGCTCTAATCTGCTTTCTGGTGATCGGAACACCGCCGATACCCTGCGGTGTACCTTCCATCAGGCCGTCGATGTGAGACTGACCCATGTGACGGATAACCATCAGATGGTCAGCGCCATGCCAAGCGCCCATTCTCATTCTGCGAATATCGTCCTCGAATCTTCCGGAAGCGATCTCTGTAGTGATGGTCTGCATCGGCTGTGGGTCAATGTCTTCCATGAATTTTGCAGGAGGCAGCGGAACGCTCTGCTTCAACGGCTTGGAAATCTCACGGTACTCAAACGGTCCCATGTGCTGATTGTCAGCTTTCTCTCTCCATACCCAGCCTCTTCTTCTCGGTTCGTATTTGTCAAGGTCTTTCAGCAGTTCGACAATATCGATTTTTTCGTTTCTCTTTAATTCTGTCATCTTACTTACCTCCCTTGAACGCTTCCACTAATTTGTCCCAGCCTTCGCCCTTCGCGAGCTTAATGCTGGCTTCTCTGATCGAGATATCTTCCATTTTGGACAGCTTATAGACGCAGTGTCCGCAGCCCTTGCCCATCAGGCCGTGATCCATCGCGTGGTTCACGATTGGCATGCAATCTAAGGAGGATACGCCCATTCTCAGTAAAACGGATCTTTCTACGGAAGGTGTCGTATTCTTTCTGCCGAGTTCCAAAAGCGGATCAACGACCTGATCGGTCAGCTCCCAGAATCTCTGATAAAGTTCTTCATCCGTAAGTTCTGCGATATGCTTTCTTCTTACTTCAAAATCGTCTGCTCTTTTCATCCTTATAATTCCTTTCATTTATTCACAGGTTTCGGAGCGCCGGCAAAGCGCTCCGAAGCATGTATGAAGTTTCTATCCTACAGTAAGCCTTCTGCTTCCAGCGTTTTCTTAACAAAGTCAACATCTGTCTTTGTCTCAACCGCGAGGAATTCCAGGTCGGCAGCGGTCGGCTTTACGCCGGCTTTCTTAACTGCCTTCTTAATCAGAGACTTACGGAAGTGTTCGATGTCAGCCACTTTGTGCTTGATCAGACCAGGGTTAGCCGGTAAGATCAGGTTTGTACCAGGCTTATCGTCCTTCGGATCTCCGAATTTGATGTCGATGCCGTTGTCTCTTGCAAAATCAAGCTGCGGCTGGATGTGTTTACCCGCGCCGGTGTATTCGGTCTCGGAAACTACGACGATCGCGTCTTCCGGAAGTTCCTGCGCATAGGAGAAAGCAGCCGCCAGCGCGGTATTTCCCGCAGGACCTCTTTCGATACCTTCCAGATTTGCCAGCATTTCGGTCATATACATAACCTCACCCTGTGTCGTCGTGAGATATTTGTCCATATATCTCAGCGGACGCGCTGCGGAACGAGGAACGTCGGAGTGGTCCGGATCGGTAGCATAAGGAACGCCGAAACCGGTGTGTCCTGTCGTGCAGGATTTTTTATTGAAGTCCACATCGGACGCCATGGAAAGTCCCGTTAAGTCGATGGAAGCAGCAACAACCTCTGCCTTGCAGCCTGCTTTGAGCAGCCCGCGCGCCGTACCGGTCACCATGCCGCCGCCCGCGTTTGTGCAAACAACGACGTCAGGATCCTTGCCGAGCTTTTCTCTGCACTGTGTCGCGATCTCATATCCTAAAGTTTCCACGCCGGCAATGCCGAACGGAGAATACAGGGAAGCGTTGAAGTATCCGGTATCTTCCATGATGGACAGGAAGGAGTAGAACAATTCCGGTCCAACGGTCAGCTGAACGACTTCCGCGCCGAGCGCTTCGCATTTTCTCGCCTTCTCAACGATCTCCGGTTGTCCGACACCATGGGAGTCGTAGCATTCCTGGACGATGATGCAGTTTAATCCCTGCATCGCGGCCTGAGAAGCAACCGCCGCGCCGTAGTTGCCGGAGGTCGCAGCCATAACGCCCTTATAGCCTAATTTCTTCGCGTGAGCGACTGCGCACGCCGCGCGTCTGTCCTTGAAGGACCCGGAAGCGTTGCAGGATTCATCTTTGGCGAAGATTCTTGCGCCAAAGCCCGGTTTCGCGTATTTACGCGCTAATTTGGTAATGTTTCTGAGTTCCAGAAGCGGTGTGTTGCCGACACCGTGCAGTCCTTGAATTCTTTCGATTTCGTCTAACGTATATCCTGTGGATTTCATCAAAGCGTCATAGTCGAAGGAAATCGGAGAGGTCTCAAAGTCAGCGTAGTCAAGCCCGAGGGCTTCTTTTTGAATTTCGTTGGATCTGCCCATGACGGACTGATAGTCTTTTGCCAATGCCATTATGCTTCACCTCCGAAATTCATGATCTCTCTCAACTGTCTGTCTATTTCGATAATTTCCGGTACAAATTTGCCATAGCTGTGTGTATAGCAAGGGGCTTCATCAATCAAAGTACCCTCTACCAGACGGCCGACTGCAGTCTTAACGGTAACTTCGTCACCGAGCTTTGCTTCTTCATTCTGCAGGAAACCCTTTGTCCATTGTTGCAGGTCGCATTTTTTCGTGTCTTCCGGCAGCTTCGCAGTTCTCTCCTCTGCCTTCAGCACGATGCTGTGAATGCGAACCCAATCGCCTTTTTTAGCCATTTTGTCTATCTCCTTATGATGTTCTGTAAAATCGAAGATTCGCCCTCTAATTTCTGAGCGGCGCCGAGGAAATTATATCGAATCCTCCTTGCGGCAACGCCGTCCGGCGACGCATGTCGCATATAAATCGAAGATTCGCTACTTCACAATCTTCTTATTTTCTTTAATCAGATCTCTGAAATCACCCATGATCGCATGTGGAACCGGGATGTCCAGCATCGTGATCAGACCTGCGTCAGCGTTGATGCAGTGCGGAATGCAGTTCATGATCATAGCCATCGTGCCGATACCGCCTTCGATTTCCGGTGTGTTAACCATATTTACAGGTGGAACAGCGTCCAGGATTACATAGTCACCGGTGTGTACGCCAACCTGTTCCGGTTCGATCTGCTGCGGATGATCCATATCGATCTTTCTTTCGCCGTCAATGTTGACCCAGCCCTTCATTGCAACGCCGGCAACCTGTCCTGCTGCAGCGAAGCCGTAAGGGGACTTTCTGTCAACGTCGGTGACGATCGGTTCCATATCCTGACCGAAGTCTTCCCACTTCCAGCCGAGCGCGTCACAGATCATCATCGTGGATTCCGCGAAACCTACGTGACCTGCCATCGTGCCGTTTGCTTTTCTTTCGTTGAATTCTTCTACGGAAATGCCGATACCCTGCTCTTCCATAACCGCCGGTCCGAACGGAGACAGAGAATTAACTCTTCTGGAAGTTACATGGTTTACTTCTTCGCAAGCTGCTGTCCACAGCACGACCAGCAGGTCCATGATGAGACCCGGGTTGATGCCGGTACCCATAACGGATACGCCGTTCTTCTTCGCGATTTCATCTAATTTTTTAGCCAATTCCGGTTCCTGTGCCTGTGGATAAGCCATTTCTTCCGCGGAAGTGATAACGTTCATGCCTCTTTCCATAACAAAAACCAGCTTGTCGAATACGTCTTTTGTGAAGGAGTTCGTGCAAACAACAACGATATCTGCCACGCCCGGTTTGATGACTTCTTCCGGAGTTCCGACGATTACGTCTTCTCTGTCGCCCTTTACGATGCCCGGCACTACTTCATATAAGCTCTTGCCTACTTTTGCTCCGATATCAATCGCGCCGACGATATCTACGCCTTTTTTCTTTGTAAGCATTTTGCCAATGCCGCCGCCCATAGCGCCTAATCCCCAAAGGATTACTTTTACGTTTTTCATTTTACTTAATCTCCTTTTCAAAACAAAATTTGTTGAGTAACAATTTAATTTTAATATAAAGCAAGTAATATGCCATTCGACCTCCTGCACATTGTATACTTGTTATTGCGTTTTTCTTGTTGTCTTTCCAAAAAAACACGCCGTTTTTTCGGTGTTTTTCCATCAAAAAAACAAAATTTCCGTCCATATTTTTTGCGCGCTCTTCAAACACGCAGAATTTTTTCTGCAATTCCAGCGCTTTGTGCAAATTTTTTTGCATTATTTAAGCAAATTTTTTTGCGCTTTGTGCGCAGTTTTCGCAGTTCGGTCTTTCGGCAGCGCGCGCTTTGCTTGTCATTCTCCTTTTTTACCTGCAAAAATCTTCTCTTTCGACTTTTTTCACAAAAGAAAACCTTACACAATCAAAACAATTCTCTTGTAAATGCAAGGGTTTGTTTGATGTGCAAATTTTTTTGCGCTTGTTTCCATTTACGACAATGCCGCTCAGATCTAAACAAGAGCGCGAAAAGAGGCGCTTTCTGTACATGTTCGTGCTTCTCTTATCAGTTTGTCCATATTGTGATTTTTATAACGCCGTCCCCTTTTTCGGCACAAAAAGCCTGATCATATCAACGCCTTCTAATGTAAGCAGTTTGAGTTTACGGTCGATGCCGCCGCCATATCCGGTCAGACTGCCGTTCGTGCCGACAACCCGGTGGCAGGGAACAATAATGCTCAGCGGGTTATGCCCGACTGCGCCGCCAACCGCCTGGGCCGACATACGCGTGATGCCCTGCTCTGCCGCAAGCTGTGCCGCGATCTGTCCGTAGGTCATGGTCGCACCGTAGGGGATTGTGCATAGAATCTCCCAGACTTTCTTCTGAAACTCGGTTCCTGACAAGTTAATTGGTAAGTCAAAATCAGGCTTTTTCCCCGCGAAATAAAGATCCAGCCAGCGCTCAGCTTCAGATAGCAGCGGCAAACTCCCATCCCCGCGAGTTTCAACGGAGTCCGCCGCATCTGCCTCAAATCCCGTCCGTCCATAAGCAAAATGTTTCTGCTTCTCAAACCACAACCCCGTCAGACCCTTTTCATCTGCTAACAGCAGCAGACTGCCCAGCGGCGAATCGTAACTTGTCTTGTATATCATTCACTGCCTCCTATTTTTGCATTGCGCAAACATGCGTTCTCTTTCGTTTTATTCTATCACATTTTCCGGTCGCCTTCCAGTGGAAACTCAAAAACAGTCCCGCTCATTTTCAGTCGACTGTATCGCCTATTTTTTATCACTGCTGACCTAGACCGCAAGTAGTTTCTCTGCTGCAGGATTCCTGCCGTTTCCTTGGCCCTTTGCATCGAGTTCTCCGCTGACTGAGTTGCTATATGGTAGATTGCATGCCAGTGATAGCTTCCATCTTTTTTCTTTTTCATTCAGACAAACGTGTGCCTAACGAACCAAAGCTTTCTTTGCGCACATTTCACTCAGGAGCAGGCGCTTTGCAAGGTGCTTTTGTCGATATTTCCTGCATAAAAAAACTGCGCGCGGCTTCCTCCAATGCTGTGGGGTTATCCGCGCGCGGCTTTTGCTTAACAAAGTTTCACTTTTATTTTTCAATCAACGCAAAGGCATGGAAGATAATTTCTTCCATGCGCGTTCGCGCCGCGTTGTCCTCGTCGGCATCCGCGCGTGCGCATAAATACCAATACCCAATCAGTGCCTCCAGCGCTGTCGCGTACTTGTAGTCCATCGCGTCGGCATTCTTTGGCTTAGAGGCAGACTTGTGATTACGCGCGCGTCTGACAAGTGCTTCCTCCGCCTCGCTTAAAAAACCGTCCCGCATCATCGCCCGCAGCGCTTTCGCCTGTCCATCCGCGCGCACATAACGAACCGCGCGCTTGTGCAGCGCGTCCACGTGAGCACCAAACACCGTTCTTCCTTTCGCCGCCGCACCCTGCGGCTGCATTGCCGCCGGCGTGCCTGCTTGAGGCGGCGTGCTTCCCGGTTGGCCGGAAGCTGCGAGCACATGCTCTCTCACATATATTTCGTAAACGGCATCGCCGATATAGGCCAGTGCCGTTGTGTTCATCTCCCTTGGATTACAGTGCCTCATCTTCTAGCTTTCCTTTTTGCTTTTTTCCTTCTGCGAAAAGCCGAAGATGAACACAAACGCGCTAATCGCCATCAGAATCGGATAAAAGGTATATGGAATAATCGCGTAGGTCGTAATGCCCGCGGCCGCGGCCGCGTACAGCATCTGTGCGCCGTAAGGAATCAAGCCCTGCGCGACGGAAGCGAAAATATCCAGCAGTGACGCCGTTCTCCTCGGATCGATATCGAATTCCTGACTGATTTCCCTGGCGATCGGCCCTGCCATCACAATCGCGATCGTATTATTTGCCGTCGCGAGGTCAACCCCCGCGACCAAAGCCGCGATGCTCAGCTGGGCACCCTTTTTGCCTTTGGTGTTTCGGTGGATAAAATGCAGGACAGCGTCAATACCGCCGTACTCCTTGACAAGCGCGCCGATTGCCGCGACGGTAATCGAAATCACCGTAATATCGTACATGGAGCTTACCCCCGCGCCGATGCTCGTAAAGATTTCATTGACCGGCATCGTGCCTGTCGTTACACCTGCGATGACAGAAGCAATCGTGCCAAAAATCAAGACTACAAAGACATTGATTCCCATAAGGGCTCCAATCAAAACCAACAGATACGGAATTACCTGCCAGATGTTGTACGTGCCCAGTTCAAGCGTTGACGAGCCGTGCATTGTCAAAAGGAAATAGATGACCGCGGTCAAAATTGCCGCCGGAAGCACAATCTTAAAGTTCATTTTAAACTTGTCGCTCATTTCGCAGCCCTGCGTTCTTACCGCGGCAATCGTCGTGTCAGAGATCATCGAAAGATTGTCTCCGAACATCGCGCCGGATACGACCGCGCTGAGACACAGCGGCATCGCGAATGAGGTCGCGTTGCTCACCCCCACCGCGATCGGCGCGAGCGCCACGATGGTACCTACCGAGGTGCCCATGGAAATGGAAATAAAACAGCCAATCAAAAACAGACCTACCACCGCGAATTGACTGGGGATCAGAGAAAGCCCCAGATATACCGTGCTGTCCGCGCCGCCCGCTGCTGTAACCGCGCCGCTGAACGCGCCGGCGGTCAGAAAGATAAAGCACATCATGATGACGTTTTCATCTCCGATTCCTTTCGTGCATACCTTGATTTTATCGTTAAACTTCAATCGCGGATTTTGGCAAAAGGCCACCGCGAGCGCGATTAAAAACGCCACGATCGTCGGCATCGCGTAAAAATCTTTTGCAATAACGCCGCTCCCTAAGAAAAACAGGAGGAAAACAGCGATGGGCAAAAGCGCCTTCGCGTTTCCTTTGTTTTCCTGTTCAATTTGTGCTTTAATTTCTGTACTGTCCACGATTCTATCCTCTTAACCTTCCAATCACTTTTGTTCGTTATCTCTTTTTGCTAGGCCTTGATTACCTGCACACCCTGCGGGGTATCCTTGAGGATCAGCCCGCGTGCCTTGAGTTCGTCACGGATCTCATCGGCTCTCGCAAAATTCTTTGCTTTTCTGGCCTCTTGTCTTTCGTCAATCAGCGCTTGCAGCTCGTCGTCGATGACGACTTCCTCTTCAAACTCCTGCTGCAAAAGGCCAAGCACATTCGCAAGCTCCATCAGCGTATCGAGCGATTTCTGCGCAAACTCTCTGCTCGCGCCGTCCTTGACCGCGGTATTAATCGCCGTCACCAGTTCAAAGACTGCGGAGATGGCATCCGCCGTATTCAAATCATCATCCATCGCCTGAATGAATTCCTGCCGATATTTATCATAACCTGCGAGTTTCTCCTTCTCAGCCTCTGTCATATTGCCGCTTCCGGTTTCGATCAGATGCTTCAGATTGGATTTGGCGTTTCTTAGACGTGTCATCGCGTTTTTGGACTGCTCGAGAATCTCGGAATTGAAATCGATCGGACCTCGGTACTGACCGCTGAGAATCAGGAAACGCAGGACTTCCCCGTCATAATGCTGCAGGAGGTCACGAACAGTCTTAAAGTTTCCCAGGGACTTGGACATCTTCGTGCCGTCGATATTGATATAACCGTTGTGCATCCAGTAATGTGAGAATTCGCAACCGTTATGTGCCTCAGACTGCGCGATCTCATTTTCGTGATGCGGGAACTGCAGATCCTCACCGCCGGCGTGAATATCGATGGTCGGTCCCAGATATTTTTTGGCCATGGTCGAGCATTCGATATGCCAGCCGGGTCTGCCCATACCCCAAGGGGATTCCCATGCGATCTCGCTCGGCTCCTTGCGTGCCTTCCAAAGCGCGAAATCCAGCGGATCTTCCTTTTTCATATCGTCCGTGCTTCTGGTTCTTTCGCTGGCGCCCTGAATCAGCTCATCGATGTTCTTGCCGGAAAGCTTGCCATAGCCGTCGAACTTACGTGTCCGGTAGTAGACATCGCCCTGCGATTCATAGGCATAGCCCTTATCGATCAAATCCTGCACGAACCGGATGATATCATCCATGGTTTCAGAAACCTTCGGGTGTACGGTCGCCTTCTTGACATTGAGCGCGGCAGCGTCCTTATAGTATTCCTCGATATATTTTTCGGAAATCTCCGGTGCGGTAACGCCTTCTTCCTTGGCACGTTTGATGATCTTATCATCGACATCGGTGAAATTCTGCACGAATTTTACCTTGTAGCCGCGGTATTCCAAATATTTTCTGAGCGTGTCGAATACAACGAAAGGTCTCGCGTTGCCGATATGAAAATAGTTGTAAACCGTCGGACCGCACGCATAAATGCCAACCTTGCCCTCGTGGAGAGGAACGAAGGGTTCCTTCTTGCGGGTAAGCGTGTTGTAAATCATCATCTGCTTCATGAGAATTGCTCCTTTCAGACAATAAAAGCCGCGCCTCGACAGAGGCGTGGCTCGCGGTTCCACTCTGCTTTATTGCTTTTCATGCGATAACGGCGCAACCGTCCGCGCCTACTTCGTTCAGCGCGGCAACTCCCGGGCGCACGCTTCGGCGTTTCTTCGCTCCGGCGCTTTCAGCCGCGGCGCCGGTCTCTTTTGAGCGATTCAAACGCTTACTCTTCCCGTTCATCGTCTTTCAGAAAAATTATAGCGCGCATTCGCCGCCGCGTCAAGGCGGTCAAGCCCGATTGCCTGCTGGTGGGCGAGGTATGGGAGACCGCCCGGCACTGGCTGAACGGCGATATGTTCGATTCGACGATGAACTACGACTTCCGCAAGCATGCCCGGCGCTTTTTCGCCGAGGAGAGCATCGACGCCCGCGCCTTTGCCGGCCGTTGCGGGGACATGCTGATGCGCTATCGCAAGCAGATGATCCCGGCGCAGCTCAACCTGCTCGACAGCCATGATGTCAGCCGCTTTTTATCGCTGTGCGGGGGCGATGTGCGGC
>ERZ857998.1618-NODE-1618-length-24487-cov-3.516658_pt1 | contig 24487 bp, 23 predicted proteins | sample MGYA00519954_ERZ857998 | MGnify/ENA primary metagenome ERZ857998 (study PRJEB31778, sample SAMEA3449424) | human gut metagenome | biome: human gut; feature: human-associated habitat; material: faeces | place: United Kingdom | collected 2010/2012 ...
TGCCTTTTGCATCTTCCACCCGCAGTCCGCTGCCAATCGCTGCGGCAATGGGTTCTTCAATCAAACAAATTTTTCTTACGCCTGTAGCGCTGATGGAATCCACAACGGCACGACGCTGTACCTCTGTCATTTCACACGGAACACTTACCACAACACGAGGCATAAATACTTTGCTGTCTGTTATCTTTTTTAAAAATGTCTGAATGGTATATTGAATCAAATCATAGTCGGAAATCACACCGTGGCATAATGGCTGGACAACAGATACGCGTTCGGAAGTTCTGCCTAACATCGCATAAGCTTCATTGCCGATTGCTATAATTTCATCGTTAATTAAATCTACTGCTACCACTGCAGGTTCATTGAGGACAATGCCTTTACCCTCCATATAGATTTTAATTGTCGAAGTACCCAAATCAATCGCTATGTCTTTTCCTGCCACATGTTCACCGCCCATCATCTGCCATAAATATCAATTCATATTATAGTATATCAAATTGTATTTTGCAATGCGGCATCACCGCCAAATACAAACATTTACGAAAGGTTTACAAAATGATATAAGTTACTATCATATATATTTTATATCTTGTCAACTAATATTAAAAAGCCTCCACACTGACTTTTTCATCAATTTCTTCCTTAGATAAAAAGTTTTTTATAATGTTCTTTGCAGCAACAAATTCAACTCCATACAGATCGCTAAGATACTTAATACTTTCTCCTGTATCAGATTCTACAAAATCAAATAAAATATTGATTTTATTATTTGATAAATATTCCTTAACAATTCCCGGATAACATTTTCCTTCAATTAGATCGTTAAAAACATTTTCTGGAACAAAATAAACATAATTCAAGCAGAATTGATTTTCAATATAAACTTTTTTGAGAAAATTATATGTAGCATATAACTGACGTCTACCTTCACTACCAACTTGACTATGAAAAACAAGGGGTCTTGGAAAAACTTCATACTTTAATTTATCTATTTCTTTAATTACAAGAATCTCTGACCGACTTTCACTCTTCCTAATTGCAAATATTAATTTTTTTCTGCAATCTATTTGTAATAGCCCCTCTTCATACTTAAACTGTATTACAGATCGGAATGGTTTTAAGTTAGTCCCATGTTTTAACCATTCTTTATTTACCCCTAATTTTTCAGCTACATTTTCTATAAAAGTATATTTGGGTTCTTTATTATCTAAATAATATTCTTTTAATTCATTTACCGATTCAAAACCTAACCATTCTCCTATATATTCTAAATTAATTCTTTCATCAAAACTCTTGTTCTGATTTATTAGATAAATGATGTAGTCTAGCCTTTTAGCAAAATTTGTATTATACAACTCTTGTTCAAAAGTTGCAATTATTCTTTCTGTTTTAAGCAAACTGACTGCTGTTCGTTGTTTATTAAACTCATCCTTTTCTTCATTAATTTTGTATATAAATTCATCATATATACCGTTTTCTCTCTTCATTTTATTACCATAGAAATTACCAAACACTGCACTATAAGTTAATTTCGCTCCTGTTTTGATTAAGTCATACACTAAACTACTGAGTATTGTATATAAAAAATCCATAAATATATTTCCTTTATCTAAATTTATACTGACTATTTATAATACAGACTTTTCAAAGGGATCCTGTGTATCCGAATATACATTTGGTCTGCATGCAATAGCCCCGCATAATACTTCTTTTACACCATGTTCCATTAATACTGCCGCACATTCTGCCAATGTATAACCTGTTGTTACAATATCATCTACGAGCAAAACTTTCTTATTGGTAATATGCTTATTTTCTGCCAGTTCATACACACCTTTCACATTTTCTTTTCTGTCTTTCAAATGCAAACGATGCTGTTCTGCATTATGCTTTGTTTTTATCATGCAATTTACATATGGCACACCCAGATATTCGGCCGTTTTCTTTGCAATCAATTCAGATTGATTGTACCCTCTTTCTTTCAAACGTTCTTTGGAAATGGGAACACTGACCACAACTTCACACATAGGTTCCATTCCTTTATCACAGACAGCTTCCGCCAATTTGTTACCAAAGAAAGTACCGTATTGAGGTTTATGATAAAACTTAAAGTTGACAATCAGTTCTTGTATTTTATCTTCATATAAATACGGTGCGATACAAATTCCATGAAAAGATTCATTCTCCACTTTGGCTGTTTGAATGTCATCCAAGAGAAAAATTTTATCATCACACTTTTTACAGATGCAAGAACCCATTGGAACGATTTCATTGCAAAATATGCATCTGGGAGGGAACAATATATCCAGCAGTTTACTTTTCAAACTCTGCTTTCTCATGGTCTGTTTCCCCTATCATAAAATAATATAAGCCGGAATATCGTCTTGTTTTTCGGTCGTTCTCTACCATTGTATGCACAGTACGTTCCATGCCTACCAGTATCACCATATTTTTCGCACGAGTAATACCGGTATACAATAAATTACGGTAGTATAATTGGGGCGGCCCCGGAAACATAGGCATAATAACCGCAGGAAATTCATTTCCTTGACTTTTATGTACCGTAATGGCATAAGCATGCTCTAACTCTGATGCACTTTCCATGGTATATAGTACAAATTTATCATCTACCTGGACAATTAAAGTGCCTTCTCTTTTGTCAATTTCCAGTAAGATGCCCACATCTCCATTATAAACACCTTCTCCGCACGTGCCGTCTTCTTTGCTCCAAGGTAAATTATAGTTATTTTTGCTTTGCATCACTTTATCGCCTTCGCGTAAAATGATTTGATTTATGGTAACCTCACGTTTTTCCTCCTGAGGAGGATTCAATTTTTCTTGTAATTTCTTATTAAAAGAAACAGTTCCCAATTCTCCTTTGCGACTTGGACAAAGCACTTGTATGTCATTGAACGGAGAATAACCGTATGTATTGGGCAAACGTTCGCTGCAAAGACCTACAATGGTCTGTGAAATACGTTGACTGTCATTGCATGGCAAAAAGAAAAAATCATTGTCTTTTGTTCGCAAATCAGGCATTTGCCCGTTTACAATTTTATGTGCATTGGTTACAATCAAGCTTTCCATGGATTGGCGGAAAATCTCATTTAACTGCACTACAGGAAGTAAATTGGTGTCAATCAAATTTCCCAATACGTTACCCGCACCTACGGACGGCAACTGATCGCTGTCTCCAACCAAAATCAATCTGCATCCCAATGGAAGTGCACGTAGTACACCTTCAAACAGCGTTACATCCACCATGGATAGTTCGTCTAAGATTAAGGCATCACATTCCAATAAATTTCTCTCGTTTTTACTGAATGTAGGACGTTCTTGCTCATTCCACTCTACCTGAAGCAAACGATGAATGGTTTTTGCTTCACAGCCTGTTAATTCTGTCATACGCTTTGCGGCTCTTCCTGTTGGAGCACCTAACAGAACCTTTTCCCCTTCAAATTCTAATATTTGTATGATTGCATTTAAGGTAGTTGTTTTTCCTGTACCCGGTCCTCCTGTTAAAATGAGAATACCTTTCTCCAAGGCTTGGCAAATTGCCTTTTTCTGTTTGTCTGCATATTGAATGTTGTATTTTTCCTCTAAATCCTGAATATAACCCTCGGCACCTACTATGGACTGTGCAGGATATTGCAGCAGCATCATGAGTCTTTGTGCACAATAGGTCTCAGCATCATACATACGATTGGTAAAGATGTATTCCCGTTCTCCAAATATGTCATATGAGACCATTTTTCTTTCTTTCATCTGCTGTAACGTAGTAACCAGCAGTTCTTGCGAGACATCTAATAAGCTGCATGCTACTTTGATTAATTTATCTGTTGGCAAGCACGTATGGCCGTTATTGATATTGTGAGATAAAATATACAAAATGCCGGACTGCAAACGGAAAGAGTCGTCTTGAGGCGTGTTAAATTGCTCTGCAATGGCATCGACACGTACAAAATCTATCCCGATTGATTCTTGACATAAACAATAAGGGTCATGCTCAATTTCTTCTTTTGCACGATTTCCAAACGCCTTCCAAATACGTATGGATTCTTCCGGTGTAATATGATACTGCTTTAAATACAGCATTAATTCTTTGATTCCAAATACACGCTGAAACTCGTCATGGATTTTTTCTGCTTTGGAGGCCGTAATCCCTTTAATTGCACAAAGTCTTTCCGGCTCTTGTTCAATGATATCCAAAGTTTGTTCTCCAAACATCTCTACGATTTTTGCAGCAGTGGCCGCACCTACTCCTTTAATGGCTCCTGAAGAAAGATATTTTAAAATAGCCCCTGATGTAGCCGGTTTGGAACGCTCAAAAGTCTCTGCTTTGAACTGGTCTCCAAATGTAGGATGATTGACCCATGTACCAATAATCTGCAATTCTTCCCCACAACTAACATATGGCATGGTACCTACTACCACAACCAATTCGTCTCCGGTATTCAGTTCTAAAATCGTATATCCATTTGATTCATTTTTAAAAATAATTTGCTCTACGGAACCAATGAGTTCCAAAAGCTGTTTTTGTGCCATAATTTCACCGAAATCCGTTTCTTTTTTATCCAGTATAATACTTTTTCTTACAGATTGCAAACCTGTGAAAATGGCTCAATCACCGCAAATGATGATGCACTATCATATTCATTCGTTATGATAAATATTTAATTCAAACCAGAAAGTACTTCCGTGACCAACTTGACTTTTTACACCATAAGTTGCACCTTGATGCATGTCTAAAATGGTCTTTACAATATTCAATCCCAAACCTGTTCCGACTGCCGCACGCTTGTGATTTTTATCTACTTTGTAATAGCGATCCCAAATATCATTCAATTTGCTTTGTTCAATTCCGTCTCCGGTATCGATGACTTCAATCCGCACACGACTCTGTTTTCCGTTTTCAGAAGGAATGAGTATCTGTTTAATGGTGACTGTTTTATCTTCCCCAATATAAGTAAGTGCATTATTGATTAAATTATATACCACTTGAGATAATTTTAACGCATCACCATATACATAAATATCTTCATTTGCTTCAAAGATGATTTGATATTCTGTTAGCTTTGTATATCTGGTTAGTATTTCTCTGATATTTTCGGTCAAATTTAAAACTTCTCCGTTAAAAGGGATGGTACCTGATTGTAACTTGGAAATGTCCAAAACATCATTGACCAATGTGGTTAAACGTTTTGCCTCGTCAATGATAATCTGCACATTTTCCGGTGTATTTTCATTTGGGATATCTCTCATGACTTCTGCATATCCGGTAATCATTGTTAACGGAGTACGTAAATCATGAGAAATATTCGCAATCAATTCTCTCTGTAATGATTCCACTTTAGACAATTCTTTTGCAGCATAATTTAAAGTGTTTGCAAGCTCTGCTATTTCACGGTATCCACTTGCTTCAAAGTCAACATCGTATTTCCCCTGTGCCAAAACTTTTGCAGACTTATTAATTTTAACAATAGGTGATGATAAATTTTTTGCAAGCAACAGTGCCATAATAACCGCCAACACAATCATAATCACTGTAATCCAAAGCAACTGTACTTTCAATGTTTGGACTGTAGATACAACCGGAGAGATAGAGGTATTTAATAAAATTAAAATGTTTTCTCCACTTTTGGTCGTGGCTATTTTCGTATAAATTACACTCTCAATTTGGTTGGGGTCATCTGTTTCTCCTAAGAAAAATTGACTTTTCCTTTCATTGAACATGGTTCGTTCAACAAAAGTTCCCCCATTTTGTACAGTCAGTTCATAAGCCCTGGCAAGGCGATAAGAGGATAACTCATGGATGATGCAATTTGGTAAAACATCAATGGCATAAATGACAGAACCGTCTTGAGTGGAAAGTGTGATACAAATTTGTTTATCGTTTGCAACATTTTTTAATACAGTAGACAATTTATCTGAATCAATATTGTCACTGATGTCTTTCATAGAATTTTCAATATCGTGAATTTTGATGGAACGATAAAACGTATTCAGCATACCTATTTGAAATACCCACAACAGGCTTAAAATAACAGCTATAAACGCAACAAAGATAGCAAATATCTTCCAGAAAATACTTACTTTTTCTTTGCCTTTCTGTCTTTTTCTCAATATATTATTCCACTTCAAATCGGTAGCCTACCCCTCTAAGTGTGACAATAAATTTGCTGTATTTTCCAAGGCTCTTTCTCAGCAATTTTATATGAGTGTCCAATGTTCTGTCATCACCGTAAAAGTCATATCCCCATACATTTGTGATTAACATTTCACGGGTAAGCGCGATATTTTTATTTTCTGACATATAAAACAACAAATCGTATTCTTTGGGGGATAAATCTATTTTTTCACCGTCGACTGTTACAATACGTGCAGTATAATCAATGGCAAGTCCTTCAAATTCAACCTTGTCATTGGACTGCGTTTGCGGAGAAGAGCGCTTAATAACAGCGTTTATACGCATCATCAACTCTTTAGGAGAAAACGGTTTTACTACATAGTCATCAATGCCCAATTCAAAACCATGAATTTTATCATATTCTTCACCACGTGCCGACAACATAATAACCGGTGTATTACAATTTTTCCGAATTTCTTTTACTGCAGAAAAGCCATCCAGTTCAGGCATCATAACATCCATAATGATGATAGAATATAGATCCGGATTTTGACGGCAAAGCATGACAGCCTCCATACCGTCGGCCGCTTCGGTAACGGTGTGCCCTTCAAATTCAGCATATTTACGAATAATCTGACGGATTTTTTCTTCATCATCTACAACCAAAAGATGATACATATCAATTTCCTCTTTCCTATTTTATCAAGTTTTATATATATTTTAACGCATATCTGTGAAGATTTAGTGATTATTTTCAAAATTATAACATAAAAGAAATTGCCATGCAATTTCTTACCAATAAAATGTTATAACGTTCTCTTAACAGCCAAAACTTTAGTTTTGTTGCTGTTGCTAGGTTGTCATAATATAAAAGGAAATTTCCATATAATGTAAACCCATAAATGTGACAACATCTGTATACTGCTAAGAAGTCTATTTTATACTATTTAAAAGCTGCTATTTTATAAGAAGTGAAACGTAATTTGTAATGTGTATAGAATAAAACATTTTCATGAAGGATAAAAATATGTTTTTGCATAGGTGTTGTTATCATATACCAGTAGTGGATAGCACTAAAAATTGCAAATACATGTTGATTCGCAATAGAAAACATAGTATTATAGTAATATATCATAAATATGACCATTATAGGAGGAATTTTGATATATGAAGCTTTCAACCAAAAGCAGATATGCATTAGAAGGCTTAGTTTATATTGCAATATACAGTCCAAATGAAGCAATACGTATCAAGCAGATTGCTGAGGATACAGGAATTACCGTTGCCTATTTGGAACAAATCTTTTTTCTGCTAAAAAAAGCAGGATTACTGTTAACAGTACGTGGTGCCAAAGGAGGTTTTTTACTGGCACAAAGTCCTAAGGATATTACAGTTGGTATGGTGCTGCGCGCAATTGAGCATGACTTAGCACCGGTAAAATGCGTCCATGATTTAGAGTCTTGTACCAGTAAGGTGCGTTCCAGTTGTGTCAATCGCCAAATATGGGTGCGTTTAACAAATGCAATTGAAAATACAGTTGATAATATGACTTTGGAAGATTTAAAAGTAAAATATCTCAAGCGGAAAGGAGATATAACATGAAAATATCTACCAGAGGCCGGTATGGTCTGCGGGCGGTGATAGACCTTGCCATGCAAGAAGAAAAAGGATGCGTTTCTTTGGCAGAAATTGCCGCGAGACAAGATATTTCATTTAACTATCTGGAAAGTATTTTTTCCTATTTACGGCGTGCAGGTATCGTAATTGGGACAGCAGGTTCTTTAGGCGGCTATACTCTGTCCAAAACTGCGGTTGAGATGAATCTATATGATATTTTGAAGGTGTTGGAAGGAGAATTATCCATGACAGGCTCGGAAGAACCTGAAAATGAAACAGATTTACGCTCATTTCTGAGAGAAGAGGTCTGGGATGTCATAGATAAAAACATAGAAGAAGCATTGAAAAAAACAACAATCAAGCACATGAAAGAAGAATTCAACAAACAAGATGATTCTAATTTTTGTGCCGGTCTATAATAAAAGGCGCCCGCAATTTTGCGGACGCCTTTTATTAATTTCCAACCTCAATGCTGATTTGATTGAACTGATTTAACAAATCATCTACATCCAAAGCATCTTTTTTCTCATAGGCAGCATCTATCACCATGTTGCCTTTGTGCATCATAATCAAACGATTTCCGTATTCGATGGCAAATTTTAAATTATGTGTCACCATTAATGCCGTCAAATGTTTTTCTTTTACAAACTGGTCGGTTAAACGCATAACATTATCCGCAGATTTGGGGTCTAACGCTGCAGTATGTTCATCCAAAACCAAAAGGTCAATAGGCGTCATAGTGGCAATGAGCAAAGCAAGCGCTTGTCTCTGTCCACCTGATAAACTTCCTACTTGGATATGAAGTTTATCTTCCAAACCTAATTTTAATAACTCTAACTGTGATTTGTAAAAATCCAATCGCTTTCTGTTTACTCCAAAGGTTAAACCAAAATGTTTGTCCTTTGCTTCTGCCATTGCCATATTTTCCAGAATCGTTAATTCGGGACAAGTGCCTTTTGAAGGGTCTTGAAATACACGACCGATGAATCTTGCCCTTTGGAACTCCTTCATTTTTGTGATATTCTGTCCCTTGACCAAAATTTTTCCGCCATCTACAGGCAGGCTTCCGCATAATAAATTTAAAATGGTGGTTTTTCCGGAACCATTGCTTCCTATTACGGAAATAAACTGGTCTTTTAAAATATCCAAGTTAAAATTTTCAAATATGGTAAGTTCGTTAACAGAGTGAGGATTAAAAGTTTTATGAATATTTTGTAAGCTGACCATCGGTCCGTTATACGCTTCCGGTATACTATTTTTTTGTATTGTCATGAACTTTTTTTCTCCTTCCTGTCAACATATTATTCGAAATCAGAACCACGGCAAAGATACCCGCCATCAGCAATTTTAAATAATTGGTTGGCAAGCCGATTAACATTGCAATGCTCAGGCACGCTTTATACAAGATGCTTCCTAAAATTACAGCTGTTGTCGCTTTCATGATGGTAATCTTTTTGAACAGTGTAGTACCAATGATAACAGATGCCAAAGCCATAACAACCATACCGGTACCGCTGTTAATATTGGCTGAACCGGATTGCTGTCCCAAAATACTTCCTGACAGAGCTGTTAAACCATTTCCGATTGCCAATCCCAGAACTTTCATTTTTCCGGAATCTCTTCCCAAAGAAGTAACAAACTGCGGATTGCTTCCCGATGCGCGCAGCAATAAACCCGATTTTGTTTTCAAATACAAATCTATGATGATTTTTACAAGGATTACCAATACACCGGCCATAATCAGAACTTTATAGTCAGACATAACACCTGTAAACAACGAACCGATACCGGAATTAAAAATAGTTGGTTTATTAAAGAAGGATAACACCGCACTGCCATTGGTAATCACTAAGTTGATACTCCACAATGCTGTCATTACCAAAATGCCTGACAGTAAATTGGTTACTTTAAACTTTACATGCAAAATTCCTGTGATACCGCCTGCTACAGCGCCTGCCAGAAATGATAGAACACATGCAATCCAAGGGTCTACCCCTACAGATATTAACAATCCTGTAAAACACATTCCCAACGGAAATGAACCGTCTACCGTTAAGTCAGGAAAATCAAGCACCTTATAGGTAATATATACGCCGATTGCCATAATACCGTATATAAAACCTTCTTCAAAAATGCTGATGATTAAACTAATAAATACATCCATGCAGTTACCCGCTTTCTATGATAAGGTCAAAAACAAATTTGTATGAGCGGATTTTATGAAAAACGGAAAGGAAACATCTTTTTATCAGATGTTCCCTCTCCCATTTTTCTTTCATCCAAATGAAGTAAAATTATTCTGCTAAATTCGTTGCATCTGCATATTCTTCAGGAAGTGTCAAACCGAGTTTTTCCATAACCTCTTTATTATAAAAAGGTTTGCTTTCTGTTGCTGTTACTACTGGAAGAGAATCTGCTGTTGCTTCGCCTTTTAGGATTTTTGCAGCCATCAAACCTGTTTCTTTGCCTAGTGCAACATAGTCAATGCCTTCGGAAGCAAGACAGCCATTTTTTACTTGTTCTTCTTCAGAGCCAAATACAGGAATATTGGCTTGTTCCGCAGCTTGTAACACAATTGTCAAGTTATTTACAACATTATTATCTGTAAAATTGTTGATACAATCAACACCTTTTGCAATTAATGCGTTTACGCCCGTTGCAACTTCTGAAGCATTGGTAATGCCCTGTTCCACCACTTCAAAACCATAGTTAGAAGCAATCTCTTTTAACTTTGCAAGATGAGATACTGAGTTTGGTTCACTGGTTGTATAAAGTACACCAATTTTTTTCGCATCCGGTAAAAAAGCACGAATCATTTTTACTTGCGCTTCTAATGGAAGCACGTCACAAGAACCTGTAATATTCGCACCTGTGGATTCCAAAGACTGCACCAAACCTGCTGAAACCGGGTCGGAAATTGCTGTAAATACAATTGGTGGCTTACCACTGGATTGTGTTGCACTGTATGCAGACATAGCTGCCGGTGTTGCAATCGCACCAATTAAATCAACTTTTTGAGATACAAAATTTTTCGCAATTAAATCACTTGTACTGGTTTCACCGTTGGCATTCTGGAATAAAAGTTCCAAATTTTCTCCTTCCACATAACCGCCTTCTGCAAGGCCTTCTTTAAAGCCTTGGTAACAGTTATCCAAAGAGCCGTGTGTGGCGTATTGAATTACACCAACTTTAGCCATGTTTGTGCTTGCGCCGCCGGAATTGGTTGTTTCAGAACTGCTACATGCTGCAAAAGACAGCAGCATGGCACTTGCAGCCAGAGCACAAGCAATTGATTTTACGATTTTTTTCATAATTTTACCCCCATACAAATCTGTTAACATTTGAGTATAAAAAAAGCTCTTGCCCCTGTATCAAAACAGGGACAAGAGCGTAACTCCTGCGGTACCACCCATATTGGCATTTCTGCCCACTTTATCCATACAATTATGTATGTTCCCTTGATAACGGGCGGAAATCCCGTCAAATACTACTTGGTTAAAACCTTTCGCTTTGCCCTCATAAGTCCATTCACACTGCCATGCTCTGTCGCCTTCACACCAACCGGCGGCTCTCTGAAAAGCAGAATCAGCTTACTACTCTTAATCATCGGTTTATCTATTCTTTGCTTCATTATATGTTGATAAAAATCATTTGTCAAGTTTTTTCTTGTTTTCTTGTTAGAATCAAACCACTCCATTTTATATGAATATCAAAATATAGTTTCTGTTAGTGAAAACAAATATTAGAATATTTTAACACTATTTTGAAATAAACTGACATATACATGTATAATATCAACAGGAAATTATTTATATTTCTTAATTAGAATATTTATATTGATGGATAGAGATATAATAAAAATATCGATAAAGAAAAAAGTGAGGGCTCTATTATGGAAATGAACACTGTAATTACAATTTCAAGAGAATATGGCAGTGGAGGACGTGATATTGGCAAATTAGTGGCAGAAAAATTGGATATTCCTTATTATGATCAAGAAATTACAGAAATCGCTGCTAAAAAAAGCGGATTAAACAATGAAGTATTACGTGAAAATGATGAAATTGCAACCACCAGTATCTTTGGTAATTTTATGGCCGGTTCCTACTTTTTTGCAAACCAAGCATATAATGCAAATGAACTAACAATCAACGACCAGCTTTATTTATTAGAATCACAAATTATCCATTCACTTGCTGAAAAGGGTCCTTGTGTCATTATCGGACGTTGTGCCGATTATGTGTTAAGAGAGCATAAACATACATTAAATGTATTTGTACATGCAGATATTGAATTTAGAAAAAAACGCGCAGTAGAGCATTATGGTATATCCCCGAAAAAAATTGAGGATTTTTTACATAAACAAGATAAACATCGTGCCCACTATCACAGCTTTTATACTGACCAAAAATGGAAAGCAATTGAAAATTATTTGACCATTGATAGCTCAAGATTTGGCATTGATGCTTCTGTTGAAATGATTATTGCTGCTGCTAAAATTAAATCCGGAATTTAAAACTTTTATTACATTAATAATATAAAAATATAGTAACAATAGTAACAAAAACAGTGACATTTTTTATCGAATTGTCACTGTTTTTATTTGTAGTAAATTTAACAATAAAAGACCTTATTTTTTAACTAAAAATTAACAACATCATATTTCTGTCTATAAAAATCAATTTTTATAAGCATATCGCACATATAAAAGTATATTTTTATTAAATTTTTATACAATATTTCGTATACTGTTTTTGTATTTTTTATTGCTATTTTTGTAACAATCAGTTAAAATATATATTAACTCCCTATTAACAGGTGGGAAACTATGAATTCAAAAGGGAGGTTACAAAAATGGAGCATAAAAAACAAAGAATCATACAAATTGTGGCCATATCACTTACAGCTGTTGTAATAGCAGTTGCCGTTGGCCTCGTTTTTATGTTTACAAAGAAAGATGAAACTCCATTAAACAGTTATTCCCGTGAAGATACCATACAGGATATCACCATATACCAAACGCTTTACGGAGAAAACACTGAGACAGCTGCTACCGATGCAGCAAACGCTATGAATGAGCTATCACAATTAATTGATTTTGAAGAAGATGACTCAGACATACAAAAACTAAATCAAGCTGCTGGGCTTGACTGGATCTCTTTAGATTCACGTACAATTTCCATTTTAGATAAAGCAGAAAAAGTTGCCCAAGATTCGGGCGGTGCTTTTTCCCCTACCATTGTGCCTATCTTAAATTTGTGGGGATTTTCGGGATCGAATCCTTCGGTTCCAACGCAAGAAAAAATCGAACAGTTTTTACCCTATGTCGATTACCAGAATTTACGCGTTGATACACAGGAAAATACCGCCTCTCTCAAAATGCGCTATTCTTCCGTCAGTCTTGACGGTGTTTACAATGGTGCGCTTTGCGAAAGTGCTGTATCGTCTTACCAGACTTCCGGTGTTGCTGCCGGCATTATCACCGTCGGCAATTCAGTTGGCGTATATGGAACAAAACCAGATGGTTCCAAATGGACACTTGCGGTTAAAAATCCTGATGGCACGGACACAGAGCTGCTTGCCATCGGTACTTTTACCATAGAATCCGGCTATGCTTCCACATGTCAATTAGAACAAAACTCGTTTGTTCAGGACGGCACAACATATTATGGAATTTTAGACCCCTCTACCGGAAAACCTGTAGAAACTGATTTGGTGTCTGTCATCGTTACCCACGCCGACGGACCTACCAGCGATGCTCTTGCCCTTGCCTGCATGGTATTGGGAAAAGAAAAGGGCATGTCCCTGCTAGAACAATATAATGCAGGCGGTATTTTCATTGACCGTGAAAACAATGTTACCGTTACGGATAATTTAAAAGAATCCGTACAACTGACAACAGATACGTTTAAACTTGCATAATTTCTTTGTACAAGTTTCATCTGTTAATGAAAGGTTTATGGCACTTGTTATTAAAAACCTTACATTTAGGAGGATAAGCATGAATTTGTCTATACCATTAAAACCATTCAGAACCTTTGGTGGTGCTAAGGTTCCCCATCGCAAACATACTAGTTCATCACCTTCTGAGGTGATTCCTACACCGGAAAAAGTCAGAATTCCAATGCAAATGCACATTGGTGCTCCCTGCAAACCTCTTGTGAAAGTTGGTGAACAAGTACTCGTCGGTCAAAAAATCGGCGATAGCGATGCTTTTATTTCCGCACCAATTCATGCAACCATTTCCGGAAAAGTAACCGCAATTGAAAAATTGGTGATGACTGACGGAAAAAGTGTGGATGCTGTTGTCATTACATCTGACGGTGAAAACGCTGTATCGCCTGAGGTTCAACCTCCTGAAATTCACTCCAGAGAAGACTTTGTAAAAGCAATCAGAGAATCGGGTTTAGTGGGTCTTGGCGGCGGTGGTTTTCCAACCCATGTAAAGGTAAATCCACCAAAACCGGTCGATACTTTGCTAATCAATGCTGCAGAATGCGAGCCGTATATTACAGCTGACCACAGAGAAATGTTGGAAAACTCTGAGCGAGTAATTGACGGTATGTTTGCAGTAGCAAAATATTTAGATATAAAACGTATTATTATTGGCATTGAAGGCAATAAACCGGACGCAATCAAATTAATAAAAGAAAAGCTTGCGTCAGATCCGAGAAATAAAAACGGCATGGCGGGTGTCCTTACCCTACGTGCTATTTATCCTCAAGGTGCTGAAAGAGTTTTGATACAAGCAGCTACAGGAAAACAGCTGAATCCTTCCAAACTTCCTGCTGATTTAGGCTGTATTGTAATGAATGTTACTACCGCAGGCTTTATTGCCGATTACTTAAGAACTGGTATGCCGCTGATTACCAAACGCGTTACCATTGACGGTTCTGCTGTCACAACACCCAAAAACGTAATCGCTCCCATTGGTACCAGTTTAGAAGATATGATTGCATTTTGCGGCGGTTATAAAGAGGAATTACGCGAAGTTTTGCTTGGCGGTCCTATGATGGGAATTGCAATTCCATCTGATAACTTCCAAATTATGAAACAATCTAATGGTGTATTATTTTTCAGCGAAAAAGAAGCAATTAAAAAACATACAACCGCATGTATTCATTGCGGTGCCTGTGTCAGTGTATGTCCTATGCATCTGGAACCGTATGCGTTAGAGAAAAATTTTGAAAAAAGAATTATCGAACGCTTACGTAAGCTTTCTGTTATGACCTGTATTGAATGCGGCAGCTGCTCTTTTGTATGTCCTGCAAATCGACCATTGGTACACTCCATTCGTCTGGGCAAAAATTTAATTCGCAAAGATGATGCTGCGGAAAAAGCAAGACAAGAAGCTTTAAAAGCAAAAACTGAGGCTGCGATTGAAGCTGTAGAGGCTGAAAATAAATAAATCTTTTTATAAAGTACATAAGCGACAACGTTACTTTATAAATACTAGCATATCAATTGGAAAGGCTTGAATGTATTATGAAAGATAAATTGATTGTGTCTTCCTCGCCTCACTTGAGACGAAACACTTCGACACAAAAAATTATGTTGGATGTTATCATCGCAATGATACCTGCTGCAATTGCATCCATCGTATTTTTTGGGTATTGGGCAGCAATTACATTAGCAGTTGCAATCGCTTCTTGTGTGCTATCTGAATTTGTATGCCGTCTGGTTATGAAGCGTGAACAAACTGTTGGCGATTTAAGCGCCATTGTTACAGGCATGCTGCTGGCATTTAACCTACCTGCCAACATTAATCCTTTAATTACTGCTTTTGGCGGTGTAATTGCAATTGTGGTGGCAAAGCAAATGTTTGGCGGTTTGGGACAAAACTTTGTAAACCCTGCACTTACCGCACGTATTGTTTTAATGGTATCCTTCCCTGTTCATATGACAACTTGGGCAACACCATTTTTCTATACCGGCGGTGTGGATGCTATGACCACAGCTACTCCTCTTGGAATTATCGCTGAAGGAAGCGGCACAATGCCGTCTTATTTGGATATGTTCCTTGGTAACATTGGCGGTTCAATGGGTGAAACAAGTGCTCTGGCAATTTTACTTGGCGGTATTTATTTAATTGCACGCCGTGTGATTAATCCTATCGTTCCATTTGCTTACATAGGCACTGTAGCTACTATTTCTGGTATTGCATGTGCCGTTACCGGACGCGATGTTTTGGTTGACATTCTTTCCGGCGGTTTAATGCTTGGTGCATTCTTTATGGCAACAGACTATGCAACCACCCCTATTAACTGGCGAGGTAAACTTGTATTTGCAATTGGATGCGGTATCATTACAATGCTCATTCGTTTATTTGGTTCTTTACCGGAAGGTGTATCCTATTCCATTGTATTGATGAATATTCTAACACCGCATATTGAGAGTTTGACTCGTTCTAAAACCTTTGGTTTTATCAAAGCCAGAAAGGAGCGGAAACGAAGTGAAGTTTAAACCGAAAGAAATTGCTGTTCCTGCTTTGATACTATGTGCTATTTGTTTGATTATTACAGGTGCATTGTCCGTAACAAACTTTATAACAAAAGACACTATTGAAGCTTTAAATTTAGAAACTGAAAAAGAAGCTCGTACTGTTGTACTGCCTGATGCAGCCAACTTTGAAGCTGGCGATTCTGAGGAATCTTATTATGTAGGTAAAGCAGATGACGGTTCTGAAAAAGGTTATGTATTCACTACTACTGCCAAAGGATATGGTGGTACTATTCAGGTAATGACAGGTATTAATACCGAAGGCGAAATTACCGGTGTAACAATTCTTTCCTTAAATGAAACTCCTGGTCTAGGTATGAATGCACAAAATGCCAGTTTTACTGATATGTATAAGCAAACTGCACCAGAAAGCGGATTTAACGTCATTAAATCCGGTACAGCGGGTGATGGAAATATTGTAGCTTTAACAGGTGCAACCATTACCTCTCAAGCAGTTACAGACGCTGTAAACTCCGCAATAGAACAATATAATGAAATTAAGGGAGGTGCTTAAGTTGGGCAAAGGTTATGGTAGAGAACTTACAAAAGGTATTTTAAAGGAAAACCCTGTTTTTCGTTTGGTGCTTGGTACTTGCCCTACTTTGGCTGTTAGTACAAGTGCAATGAGTGCCCTGGGTATGGGGGCGGCAGCTACAGTTGTTCTAATTTGTTCTAACTTGGTTATCTCCGCATGCCGTAAAATTATTCCGGATAAGGTACGTATTCCTGCATATATTACCATCATTGCAGGCTTCGTATCTGTAGTACAAATGCTGGTAAAAGCTTTTGTACCGATAATTGATAAATCTCTTGGTATTTATTTACCTTTGATTGTTGTTAACTGTATTATTCTTGGTCGTGCTGAAGCATTTGCCAGCAAGAACCCTGTGATTCCTTCCATATTAGACGGTGTTGGCATGGGTATTGGCTTTACAGCAGCCCTGCTGGTTATGGGCTGTATCCGTGAACTTTTAGGTTCTGGTACTGTCTTCAACCAACCTGTAACCATTTCCTTTATGGATCCAATTATTATCTTTATTCTTGCTCCTGGTGGTTTCTTTGTCTATGGTATTTTGGTTGCTGTTGTAAATAAATTAACCAAAGGTAAAAAAGCCGAACTGGGCTGTGGCGGATGTCCGATGAGTACATCTTGTTCAAAGATTAGCAAAGGAGAGTGCGGAACAGATGATAATGTTTAAAAGCCTTGTAAGCATTTTCCTTGCTGGTATTTTAACCGAAAACTTTTTGCTGAGTAAATTCTTAGGTATTTGTCCTTTCCTGGGTGTATCCAAAAAGTTAAATACCGCTGTGGGTATGAGTGCTGCAGTTATTTTTGTTATGTTAATTTCAACTGCAGTAACTTGGCCGATTTATATGTATGTATTGATGCCTTTAGGTTTTGATTATTTACAAACCGTTGTATTTATTATTATCATTGCTGCATTGGTACAATTAATTGAGCTGGTTCTTCGCAAGTTTATGCCTCCGCTTTATAATTCACTTGGTATCTATTTGCCACTCATCACAACCAACTGTGCTGTTCTGGGTATTACTACATTGGTAATTGAGAATACTTTAGACCCAATTACCCATTATGGCTTTGCTGAATCTATGACCAGTGCTTTTGGTAGTGGTATGGGCTTTTTAGTTGCAATGGTTCTATTTGCCGGCGTTCGCCAAAAACTGGAGACATGCGATATTCCAGATTTTCTTAAAGGTCTCCCAATTACTTTAATCGCTGCATCTCTACTTGCTGTTTCTTTCTTTGGCTTCCAAGGTTTAGTAGACGGTATGTTAGGTTAAGAGAGGTTGGTATAAATCATGTGGGCATATGAAATTTTTATTCCTATTGCAATTGTTGTTGGTATTGGCCTTGTATTAGGCCTTGTGCTGGCAGTTGCAGCAATTATTTTACATGTTCCGGTTGATGAACGTGTAGAAGCGGTAACAGAAGTTTTACCGGGTGCTAACTGTGGTGCCTGTGGATATTCCGGCTGTTCCGGCTATGCTAAAGCACTGTGTACCGGCAGTGCCGAAAATGGTCTTTGCGCTCCGGGTGGACCCGAAGTTGTCCAAAAAATCAGTGAATTAATAGGTGGAGGTGCTGTTACACTGGTACCTAAGGTTGCAATGGTTCACTGTAACGGTACTCCGGAACACACCTCTCAGAAAATGGATTACAAAGGCATTCCATCATGCGCTGCAGCATCTATGATGTCCGGCGGTACACAAACTTGTCAGTATGGTTGTCTGGGATTTGGCGATTGCGTCAATGTATGCGAATATGATGCAATACACATTGTAAACGGTGTTGCCGTAGTAAATCCTGAAAAATGTACTGCGTGTACAATGTGCGTAAAAGAATGTCCTAAAAATCTAATTCGTCTTGTTACTTTAAAAGAACAAGCAGTTGTACGCTGCAACAGCCAAGATAAAGGTAACATTACCAACAAAGCATGTAAAGTTGGCTGTATTGCTTGTATGAAATGCGTAAAAGCCTGTGAATATGATGCAATCAAAATTGAAAACTTCCGCGCTATTATTGATCCTGATAAATGTACTGCTTGCGGTGCATGTGTGGATGTTTGTCCTAAAGATTGTATTACCTTGTATTCTTCCGAACCACGCAGAATGCAAGCATAAAAAATCTTGAAATTTTGAACTGACGCCTTTGTTGTTAGAGTTCGCTCTAACTATTGGGGGTCGGTTCTTTTTATTTTTACTTTACCATCCCCTATGATGATATAATTTTTTCTTAAAATTGTAGTTAAAGTATACAAAATTAATCCACTTTAAAGAAAACCTCATTAAACCTATTGACATTCCGTGCTTTTTTGCTTAAGATTAAGATTGCTATATAGTTAGTTTAGCTAACTAATTATTGGGAGATGTAAACATGGATCATAATACAAATATGGCTGCAATGAACGTTGCTCTATTTTGTAGATTAAACCTAAATAAAAAGTGCTGTATACCAATTCGACATAGCGAAATGGGCGTATTAATTTATGCAAATCTTGCAAAAGAACCCGTTACTCCCGTTACAATCAGCAATCAATTTGGTATTACCAAACCCTCCGCAACCGCTATTTTAAAAATTTTAAAGGAACATGAATACATAGAGCATTGTCCCTCTCAAGTTGATGGAAGAAGCTATACCATAACAGTAACGGAAAAAGGAAAAAAATTAATAGAAACAGCATGTAATGAGTATACAAAGTCCATTGAATTAATACGTACCAAAATGGGTACAAAGGACTTTGAGCAACTGCTGCGCCTTATATGTAAAGCAAATGCGATTTTAAAAGAAAATATGAGGCTAAATGAAATGCACACCTAATATGATAAATTAGTATCTATGCAGATAATGAATTTTGTAAGAAAAGAAACATGGTGAAGAAAAATGATGAAGATTGGCTTGGATGTTGGCTCTACAACAATCAAATGTGTTGTTTTGGATGAAAACGAACAAATTTGTTTTGAATCCTATGAAAGACACTATTCTCAAATCACTGAGAAAATGGCGGCTTTATTAACAAAAATTAAAAATGAAGTAGTCAAAAACGAACCTGTTCAGCTGGCTGTTTCCGGATCGGCCGGAATGGGTATTGCTCAGGAATGTAACTTTCCGTTTGTTCAAGAAGTGTATGCTACCAGAACTGCTACCAAAAAATTAATTCCTAATGCCGATGTTATTATTGAATTAGGAGGAGAAGACGCCAAAATTCTGTTTGTCAGCGGCAGCATGGAAGTGCGCATGAATGGTTCATGCGCAGGCGGTACAGGTGCTTTTATCGACCAAATGTCTACTTTGTTGCACTTATCCCCCGAAGAGTTAAATAATATTGCAAAAGAACACGAAAAAATTTATACCATCGCATCTCGATGCGGTGTATTTGCCAAGTCTGATATCCAGCCATTGTTGAACCAGGGTGCTCGTAAAAGTGACATTGCCGCAAGTATTTTTGCTGCGGTTGCCAATCAAACGATTGCAGGTTTGGCTCAAGGAAGAGAAATCAAAGGAAATGTTGTATATCTGGGCGGTCCTCTCACTTTTTTATCTGAATTACGCAAAAGTTTTGATACAGCTTTGAATGTAACCGGTATTTTTCCGGAAAACTCTTTATACTTTGTTGCGTTGGGAACAGCTTACGGCTGCAGTGAAGAAATTGATTTGGATAAAGCCATAGACAATGTGAAAAATTATACACAGTCCGGTGAGTTTTTATCTATCCCCCCTCTCTTTCAGTCTCAAGAAGAGTATGCAGAATTTGCACAACGTCATAATAAAGACGTTGCAAAGCGTGGGGATATTGAAAGTTATCAAGGTGAAGCTTACCTTGGTATTGATGCCGGTTCTACTACCATTAAAGCAGTGGTTATTGGTTCAGACAATGAGATTTTAGATGAGTTGTATCAGAGTAACTCGGGCGACCCAATTCCGATTATCAAAGAACATTTGATTCATTTATATGAACAATACCCAAATATTCGAATAAAATGCAGCGCTGTTACCGGTTATGGTGAAGAACTGCTAAAAAATGCGTTTGGACTTGACTACGGTATTGTAGAAACCATTGCCCACTATACCGCTGCAAAGACGTTTTTGCCTGAAGTGGATTTTATCATTGACATTGGCGGTCAGGATATGAAATGCTTCAAAATCCGAAATCATACCATTGATAATATTTTCTTAAATGAAGCCTGTTCTTCCGGATGTGGTTCTTTTCTTCAAACGTTTGCCAATACGCTTGGATATGAGATTCAAGACTTTGCCAAATTGGGCTTATTTGCAAAGCGTCCTGTAGATTTGGGGTCTCGCTGCACTGTTTTCATGAACTCTTCTGTAAAACAAGCACAAAAGGATGGCGCTACCACAGAAGATATCTCTGCCGGGCTTTCTGTCAGTGTTGTAAAAAATGCAATTTATAAGGTAATCCGCGCTGCTTCTCCGGAAGAACTTGGAAAACACATTGTAGTACAAGGCGGTACCTTTTTAAATGACGCCGTTCTGCGTGTATTTGAGCAGGAAATGGGCGTAAATGTCATTCGCCCTGATATTGCAGGTCTTATGGGCGCTTACGGTGCTGCAGTATACGCAAAAGAGCACAATCAGTCAAAAGGCCAAATGATCAACTTACAGCAATTAAAAAACTTTTCCCATCAAGTAAAACTAGTCACTTGCGGACTATGTAACAATCATTGTAAGCTAACGGTAAATATGTTTGACGGAAATCGCAAATTTATAGGCGGTAACCGTTGTGATAAACCAATTAAACAAAAAGAAGTCATTGATGCGCCTAATATGTACGCATTTAAAATGAAGACGCTTCTAAGCTATCAACCTGTTCCCGGACCACGAGGAAAAATCGGATTGCCCATGGGAATGAATATTTATGAAATGCTACCGTTCTGGCATGCATTTTTTACTTCTCTTGGCTTTGAAGTAGTAACTTCTCCCCTCTCTAACCGTGAGTTGTACATTAAAGGTCAGCATACCATTCCATCTGACACCGTGTGTTTTCCTGCCAAATTAATGCATGGCCATGTCTGTGCTTTAATTGATGAAGGAGTAAAAACTATTTTTTATCCTTGCCTTACATACAATTTCGATGAGGGTTTAAGCGATAATCATTATAACTGTCCCGTAGTGGCATATTATCCGGAAGTAATCTCTGCCAATGTATCTGAATTGGAAGGTCTTAATTTTATTAACGATTATCTGGGAGTACACCGTAAAAAAGATTTTCCTGAAAAAATGCATGGAGTCCTTGCAAAATATTTCGATGGTATCAGTTTAAAGGAAGTAAAAACTGCTTCTGAAAAAGGATATGCTGAATATGAGCATTATTTGGATACCATTCGCAAAGAAGGCGATGCAATGATTCGCCAGGCAGAAGCAAATCAAATGCCGATTATTGTTCTTTGCGGCAGACCATATCATTTAGACCCTGAAATCAACCATGGTATTGATAAATTGATTACAAGCTTGGGTGCCTGTATCGTAACGGAAGATGTCATTAGCAATAAAGTAGAGAAACTAAATACAACCGTTTTGAATCAATGGACATATCACGCCAGACTGTATGCTGCTGCAGAATATATTTGTGATAAACCACAGTTTAATTTGGTACAGTTGGTTTCGTTTGGATGCGGAATTGATGCGATTACGACCGATGAAGTACGCAGCATTTTAGAGAAAAGCGGTAAAATTTACACACAAATAAAAATTGATGAAATTACCAACCTTGGTGCTGTTAAAATTAGGCTGCGCAGCTTATTTGCAGCGCTTGAACAATAACCATTTATTTTCTGTATATATCCTTATGTAATGTATGCTGTATGAAAAGGGCTCACAGCATTGCATGATATTACGCCCTTGATAAAGGAGATGAGTCTTTCACATGGCTGAATTAGTCTATGACGAAACAGGTCGTTTGCTGTTTACAAAAGAAATGAAAGAAGAATACACCATCTTATGCCCTACCATGATTGAAATTCATTTTCGTCTGGTACTGGAAGTGATGAAAAGCTTTGGCTATAAAGTAGAATTGCTCAGTACATCCAGTCCGAACATTGCACAGGAAGGCTTAAAATATGTACATAACGATACATGCTACCCTGCCTTACTGGTAATTGGACAATTTATCGATGCCTTGAACAGTGGTAAATACGACGTCAATAAAGTAGCGCTTATTATTACGCAAACAGGCGGCGGTTGTCGTGCTTCCAACTATATCCATCTGTTGCGTAAAGCTTTGATTCGCGCAGGATATCCTCAGGTTCCTGTTATTTCCATGAATCTAAACGGCATGGAAAAAAATCCGGGATTTTCTGCAAGTATTCCGTTTTTGCGCAAAATGATTTCCGTTCTGTACTATGGCGATGTTTTGATGCAACTGAAAAACAACATCGAACCGTATGAAGACCATAAAGGCGACGCTGAAAAAATGGTCGAAAAATGGATTGGACTGCTTTCCAAACAACTCAGAAAGGGCGAAGGTTTATCCAAATCTCAGTTTGGCAACAACGCAAAAAAAATTGTAAAAGATTTTGCTTCTATCCCTATTCACCGAGTTCCAAAAATCAAAGTAGGTGTTGTTGGAGAAATTTACGTAAAATATGCTCCGATTGCAAATAACGACCTTGAACACTTTTTGAAATCACAAGGCTGTGAAGTTTATGTCCCGGGAATTGTCAATTTTGTTCTCTTTAAAATTGACAATCGTTTGGATGATATAAAACTGTATGGCGGCAATACGATTAAATATCAAATTAATAAAATTCTATTAGATTATTTGCTGTCACTACAAACTGTTATGATTAAAGCCTTTAAAGAGCACCCGGAAGTGCTGGCACCTGCTGATTATTATCATGTAAAAAAACTGGCAAAAGGTGTAATTGGCTATGGTAATAAAATGGGTGAAGGCTGGTTGCTTACAGCAGAAATTTTAGAGCTAATCGAAGCAGGATATGAAAATATTGTTTGCGCTCAGCCATTTGGTTGTCTGCCAAATCATATTTGTGGAAAAGGTATGATTCGCAAAATTAATGAAGTAGACAGCAGAGCCAATATCGTTCCAATTGACTATGACCCCAGTGCAACAAGAGTCAATCAAGAAAATCGTATTAAACTAATGCTGTCCATAGCCAAAGAAAAACTGGATGAACAAACAAAAAATAATAAACAATAAAAAAATATGCTTGCAATTTTATAGCACTATCTATATAATTGCTGTATTATTATATTAGCACTTGTTTTGGAGGTATAGCATGGCGTACAAAAAATGCCCGAGATGTGAGCTTAATTATATTAAAGATACAGAGCAGTATTGCAAGGTTTGCCTGGTGGATATGGGCAAGCTGGCCGGAGACCACATTCTGGACGACGATATACTGGACGAGGATTTGAGGCTTTGTCCCGAATGCGGAGAGAATTATTTGGAAGAAGGCGAGGAGATGTGCTACGCCTGCCGCATAGAGCAGATGAAGCAGCTTTCGGCAAAGGATGCTATGAGCAGTCTGGAGGACGGCATGGAATTTGAAGAGGAATTTGTGCCCGTTGTCAAGGACGAGCCCGAAGAGGTGCTTATGGATTCGCTGGAGATGATGGACGACGCCGAATCAGACGAGGAAGCGGAAGAAGAATAATTATAATTTTAAGCTTTAACGGGGCCGGAAGAATTTCCGGCCCTTTATGTTTCTGCTGGCGGGGGCAATCGGATAGCCTGATAAAAGCCGCTT
>ERZ857998.1624-NODE-1624-length-24421-cov-4.291554_pt1 | contig 24421 bp, 25 predicted proteins | sample MGYA00519954_ERZ857998 | MGnify/ENA primary metagenome ERZ857998 (study PRJEB31778, sample SAMEA3449424) | human gut metagenome | biome: human gut; feature: human-associated habitat; material: faeces | place: United Kingdom | collected 2010/2012 ...
CAAATTATCTTCGGAAAGTCCCACAATTGCATTAAGCGGTGTTCTTATTTCATGTGACATACTTGATAAGAAATCACTCTTAGAACGATTTGCCTTTTCTGCTTGATTCTTAGCAAATGTAACTTCTTTAAGCATTTTAACATCTGGGTTTTCTATAGTAAAATACATTATTAACTCACAAAACACCATAACAGCAGGTATGATAATTAAAGAAGGTATATTTTTTTGAATAATAACTGAAAAAATTCCAAGTAACAAAAGTGCAAAAACAGGTATAGCTTTTTTAAAGTTTTTCTTAATAGAAATAAAAATTGCCATTATTACGCAACCCACAATATATATTGCCGATACTGAATATACGAAGTTTACACAAAGGCCAGCAGAATACCCAGTTTTACTAGTTATTATTACCTCAAACGGTAAAAATATTGTTAATATAGTAAAAACAATATTAAGTATCAAAACTGTTTTTTTGAAAAGCTCATACTTTTCTTCCTCAACATATACTGCAATCAGATAAAGAAAAAGGAAAGATGACCACCACATATATAGTGGTAAATCAAGGTGATTTAAAAGTTCAAGGATGTATAAATTACCATTGTTATAACCCATGTAGATACCTATAATATTTAATACTATGTTAAATGAACTAATCAGCATTAAAAAACTGTAGATTTTAGGTTCTAGACTATTAACTCTTTTTTTACTATAAAAAACTATTTGAAGTAATATCAAGATGAACACAGAATACACTGGCAATATTAAATTCATATTATACCTCTTTATTTTTTTACTTTTTTTAATACGTGTTCATTGTATCCATAACCAAAACTACTCTTTTTATTTTCTTCACCAAAAGTTGATCCACTATAACCACTCTTTTCTGAAGAAATTCTAGAAACACTTTCCCGAATTTCATTATCATCCTTCACAACCGAATTGAAAGTTTGAAAGAATTGATGATCATCTGTTTTAGGTGTAAAAATAAATTGTGATTCAAAATTTCTAACCCCTGCCATATCTTTTTTCGCTCTTTTATAAGATGCATATTTATCATAAATATATTTATCCCAATAACCAGGTTCTATTTCTACTCTTTTTTCATGTGGATAATAGTTGTTATCAGATATAGCAAAATCATTGCTTTGTTCTTTGTAGCTTTTTTCAATTTGTGATAAAAGCATTGTTCCCATAGTATCTCTTAAATTATTTATTGAAGAAACTAAATCATCAGTTGGTTCAAAAGGTTCTCCTATTTTGGTATATCTTTTGCTGCCTTCAAAAAAAGTTACTACAGGAAGTATTTTAACACCAGCATCAAGAGCCATCCTTATACATCCATAATTCATAGGAAGTAACAACCGATTAGGTGACAAATTCCAAGTTGATTCAGGATACATTGCAAAATCCTTACCACGTTTAAGTGCTTCTACAATATTGACATAAGCTTTTTTTCTACTATCTTTATCAACTCTTTTTACCCATTCTACTCCATTAAGTTCCAAACCAAGTCCATCAATAGTGTATCTATCTTCATCGCTAACTAGCAAATAGAAATGTCTATCTTTAAGTGCTTGCCCTAAAGTTGGAATATCTTCAATACATACATGATTAGCCACAATAAGGTAATTGCCAAAAGAAGGTGCTTCACCTTCCACTACTAATTCTCCAGTAGTTTTTGCCGCCATGGACTTAATTAAAACCGGATGAATAATATCTTTTATTTTTTCGAATTTTAAAGCATTTATTTTTTCACTCATACAAATATATCCCCCACAAGATAAAATTTAATTAACTAATAATTAACGTAACAAAATTATTATAACATATAAATGGTTATAATTTATAAAAATATTTTATAAAAATAAAAGAACTTGCTCCTTTTATTTGAGTAAGTTCTTAAATTATTTACTAACTTTTACATTTTGTAAGTAAAAATCATTATTCTTCCTTATAAAAGTATATGTATAAGTTGGAAATTTATCTTTATTTGAATTATAAAGTTCCTCTACTTTGTCAGCGCTAGTAAAATAACTATTCCAATTTTCAAAGTCTTTACTATCTAAAATAGCATTCTTTTTGTTAAGTGAATCCTTATAAGTACCATAGAAATGTTTAGTAAGTCCACACACATCTTCACATGTATCACTATCTCCAAACATTCTCTTAGCTTTCACTACATAGAATAAATCGCCATGGGCATTAGTTTTTTTAGAAACTTCTACTGGATAAAAATACTTGTCATATATATTTGATGCTATATCATGATTATGACTATTGGATTTAGAATAAGTATATAAATCAAGTTCTTTATCATATTCAAAGACTGCTTTTCCATCTTCTGTACATAAAATATCTTCATTCTTTAAATCAGAATCAAAATACATTTTAAATACTTTTTTAACATCTTCTCCCTTAACCTTACTATTTTCTTGGTAAAAGTTAAGTCCATGATTATATTGAGAATCAGTTTCTACTACAAACCATAATTTTTCTTGATTAGTTAAATTCTTTACTTTATAAGAATCTAATCTATCAAAATATGAATACGACTTTGTTTTAAGCATTACAGTTAAAGCTTCATCGCTTTTTAAGTCCAAAGACTCAGACTTTGTAATTCTATCAAATAAAAGCCATTTTCCAAATAGAAATACAAGAATAAGTCCCACTACTACTGATAATATTATGATTATATTTCTTCTAGTATTGTTGTTATGCTCATCTTTCTTTTTACTCATAAATCCCCCTATTTGTTTAACATTTTTTTAGTTTTAATGTCATTTTTTATTAACTCTTCAAATTCTTCAAGGCTAGCTGTTATAGTCTCTTCACTACCATATAATCTATAGCTAACTGTTTTATTTTCTTTTTCTTTGTCTCCAATTATTAAAGTATATGGTATTTTTCTAGTTTGGCTCTCTCTCATTCTGTAACCAAGTTTTTCATTTCTATCATCAAGTTCTACTCTTATATCATTATCAGTTAAAACGCTTAATACTTCTTTAGCATATTCTCCATGATGTTCACCACTTACTGGAATTATATTAACTTGAACTGGCGCAAGCCATACTGGGAATGCTCCTGCATAGTGTTCGATAAGAATACCAATGAATCTTTCAATTGAACCATATATAACTCTATGAAGCATAACTGGACGTTTTTTGTTTCCATCTTTATCTATATAAGTTAAATCAAATCTCTCTGGTAAATTCATATCTAGCTGAATAGTTCCACATTGCCATACTCTTCCTAAAGAATCTTTAATATGGAAGTCAAGTTTTGGTCCATAAAATGCTCCATCTCCTGGATTTATCTTACATTCATGCCCTGCTCTATGGCATGCTTCTTCTAGTGCTTTTTCTGATTTATTCCATATTTCAATAGAACCTATATATTTTTCTTCTGGACGTGTTGATAATTCAATATCATAAGTTAATCCAAATATTTTATACATTCTATCAATAAAGTTAATTAAACGTATAACTTCATCTTCAATTTGATCTTCAGTCATAAATATATGAGCATCATCTTGAGTAAATGTTCTAACTCTAAATAAACCATTTAATGCTCCACTTGCTTCATGTCTATGTACTTGTCCAAGTTCTCCTATTCTAAGTGGTAAATCTTTATAAGAATGTAAAGAATTCTTATATACTAGCATTCCACCTGGACAGTTCATTGGCTTAATAGCAAATGTTTTTTCATCTATTTCACTAGTATACATATTTTCTCTATAATTATACCAGTGTCCTGAAAGTTCCCATAACTCTTTATTTAACATTATAGGTGTCTTAACAAATTGATATCCTTCTTTTGTATGTTCTTTATACCAGAAATTTTCAAGTTCATTTCTAAGTATCATTCCATGTGGTAAGAAGAATGGGAACCCTGGTCCATATTCACTAATCATGAATAAATCAAGTTCACGTCCAAGTTTTTTATGATCACGTCTTTTAGCTTCCTCTAAGAAGTTCAAGTATTCATTTAATTTTTCTTCTGTATCAAAACAAATACCATAAATCCTTTGAAGCATTTTGTTGTTAGAGTCACCTTTCCAGTATGCTCCACTAACTTTAAGAAGTTTAAAATACTTAAGTTCTTTTGTAGTAGCAACATGTGGTCCACGACATAAATCAGTAAAATCACCTTGTGTATAACAAGAAATAACTGTAGAATCTTCATCCATTCTCTCGATTAAATCGATCTTATATGGATCATCTTTAAATTTTTCTAGTGCTTCTTCTTTAGAGATTTCTTCTCTTATTATTTTCTTTCCATCTTTAGCACATTTCTTCATTTCTTTTTCAATTTTCTCAAGGTCTTCTTCTTTTATTACGTCATTTCCTAAATCAATGTCATAATAAAATCCATCTTCAATAACAGGTCCTACCCAAAATTTTGCATTTGGATAAAGATGTTTTACTGCTTGTGCAAGTAAGTGAGCACAGCTATGGTTTAACACGTTTAATTTTTTGTCTTCTTTAACATTTATCATATTATCCCTCCTAATAAAAAAACTCCTACAAATAATTTGTAGGAGTGAATTACACGGTACCATCCTTGGTTTAACTTAATTTGTTTTTAACGAGGACACCCCCGGAAACATCTTTCGAGTTCTGCTAAATAGGTAGTAGCTTTTAATATTCTTTATTAGTTTACACCATTCACTAACTCTCTTTAAAAGAAATATTACAGTCTTGTCCTATCTCAAACGCATTTATAAGCATATTATAGCACGCACTAAAAAAAAGTAAAGTTTTATTTTTTTTCTAAAAGAAAATTTGTCATATTTTTTTACATTTACTTTAAACAAATTACCATAACAACATCACTATAATTTTGTTTTAACATAATCACAGATAATTTTAACTACATTTTCATTTTCAATTTTAGCATCTATGCATAAATCATAATTATTCTTATCTCCCCAAACTTTATTAGCTATAGCACTATAATAGTTTGATCTAGATTCATCTGAGTTTAATATATGTATTTTAGCTTGTTTTTCATCATCACCATAGTTTTTCATTACATTTTTAACCTTATAATCCATTGGTGCATAAATAAATACTTTTACTAAATTTTTATTGTCTTTTAATATGTAATCAGCTGCTCTACCTATAATTACAGCATCGCTATTATTTGCAATTTTTATTATTACGTTTGACTGGTTAATTATCGCATCTTTGCTTGCATCAAGTGATAGAAAATTATCATATATTTCCTCATCAGAAGAATTACTGTTTACTATATTATTTTTAATGGCAAACTCTTTTATTTCTTCTTTATCATAGAAAGGAATCTTTAATTGGTTTGCAACAAGTCTTCCAATTTCTTTTCCATTTGTGCCATGTTCTCTCGATATAGATATAATTAAATTATTTTTAATTTTATCACTTTTAATAATTTTAATCTTTCTGTTATATGAATTTTTTAAAATAAATAATGAAATAACAGCAGTTAATACGTCTGCAATTGGAAATGTCCACCAAAATATTTCAGTAACATTTTCTGATTTTGTAAACAAATATGCTACTGGAAATACAAAAACAACTAATCTTAATAAAGAAATAATAAGAGGTCTTAAAGCATATCTTATAGATTGCAAAACACCTTGAATAGCTACCGAAATTCCCATAAATACAAATCCAATACTAGAAATTCTTAATGCTATAGTGCAAACTCTAATTATCTCCTTAGTACTACCTCCTGCAAGTCCAAATAAATTAGCAAGTGGATAAGCAAAAAGCTCAAACAATATACTTATTATTAAAGTAACTATAATGGTATCAATTATTCCATATTTAATACAGTCATCTATTCTTTTTTTATCTTTCATACCATAATTAAATGACAATATTGAAATAATTGTATTTGATAGACCAAATGCAGAAAATAATGCTATTTGTTGTATCTTATAATAAATACCAAATGAACCAATTAACACCGTTTGATTTACTTGTGCTAACCCTAATATTGCATTCATTCCAGCCATCATAACAGCAAGTAGTGCTTGCATTAGTGCTGCTGAAATTCCAATACTATAAATTCCTTTAATTAAACTTACATCTGGCCTTATATAATTTATATTGCCATCAATTTCATCATTCTTTTTGTAGTGAAAATACATTGCGATAAAAAGTGATACAAACTGTCCAATTATAGTAGCACATGCTGCTCCTGCAATGCCCATATTTAAAGGATAAATAAATATGTAATCTAGTACTATATTTGTAACTGCCCCTGATATTTGTGAAATAGTAGATAGCATCGTCTTCCCTGTCGCTTGTAAAAATCTTTCATATACAGTGTAACCAATAGAACCTAGTGATAAGCAAGTACATATTTTTAAATATGTAGTACCCATATCTATAATTTGCTTATCATCAGTAAACAAAGAAATAAACCATCTAGAGCCAAAAAGGCCAAATAATAAGAATATAATATATATACATATACTTAAAAATATTCCATTGCCTGCTATCTTGTTTACTTTTTCCTTATCATTTTCTCCTAAGCTTTTAGAAAGTATTGCATTTAAGCCAACACCAGTTCCAACACCAATCGCAATAATCATTATCTGAATTGGAAAAGCATAAGTTAAAGCCTGATTCGCAATAGCTCCATCTGCACCCATATTAGCGACAAAAATACTATCAACAACGTTATAAAGTGCTTGTAAAACCATAGAGACAATCATTGGTAGTCCCATTTTTAAAATAAGTTTGTTCATTGGAGCAATTGCCATTTTATTTTGTTTTTCTTCCTTCATAATCTTCTCCCTTCCTAAAACGAGAAAAAAGAGGCGCAATCCATAAACTGGATTTACGCCTCTTCCTTGAAAGCCACTCGTTTTACAAATGAAATTATATTATTTTTTTTAATTTTTTTCAATTATAAAAATTATAAATTTTTCATTTTTTACGCAGCAAAAAAAGCAATTCTAGAAAAATTGATTTTTATTAGTAAGTTGAAACGAAATTCAACTAAGCTATTTAATGGTGCAGGAAAGGAGACTTGAACTCCCACGGGCTCATGCCCACTACCCCCTCAAAGTAGCGCGTCTACCGATTCCGCCATCCCTGCATACATCAAAATTATAACACAAGATAAAATAAAAAAGAAGTCATTATTTAATGGCTTCCATATCCTTATATGATGGTGAATAATCATCATCACTTATCAAAGATAATTTCCCTTCTTTAAATGAATACTTATATGTTTTTTTCTGATCCCATGCATCTAATTTTATGATTACTGTCTTATCATCTTTTATTTCATAAGTACCATCTCCTGAAAAATAATCATTTTTCAAGCTTGCTTTTCCATCTTTGAAAATCCAGATAATTTTAAGATCATCATTATAACCCAACCAATTTCCTTTCAAAGAATCCGTTTTTCCTTTACCACCACACGCTGTCAAAAACAAAGTACATACAATTAGTAATAAGAGCAAAAACATATTAGATTTTTTCATTTTCACACCTTCTATTCTTTTTTAATACCTTATAAAATAAGGGGACTAACAAAAATGGTGTCCCCGGTAGAAACGTAAAACCGTAAAATCATACCAAAATATACATTTTATGACACCGTATACATAAATATTACCATATTTTCCACATTTTTGTATACATTTCACGGTAATTTTCTGGAAATTTTTTTGTAAAGGAATATGAACTGTATAAATTTAAAGAAAAAATTTAATAATACTCTCTTTTGTAAGAAAAGTAAGAAGCAAATAACACTAAAAGATTGCAGCAACTGTACATACAAAGAATATAAAATGCAGTGCTGCAGCTTAAATTATAATAAGTCGCAAAATTATTCTACTTTGCGTCCTAAAAAAACATATAAAATGAAAACAAAATCAAAAAAGCTAGCTAAGTTAGAAAAAAACAGATTTAGTGTATTCACTGATAATTTAGATAAGTGCTACCTTTGTCCAAACAAAAAGGACCATCTCCATGAAATATTTGCTGGGCGTAACAGACAAAACTCTATGAAATATGGTTTTGTATTGCCATTGTGTGAGAAATGTCATAGACTATATCAAAATGATGCAGTTTTTAATTCTTTTTGGCATAAAAAAGGACAATTAGCATTTAAAACTAACTATCCGAATTTAACATTTGAAAGTATTTTTAGGATCAACTATCTTGACTAGTTTGTTTTTCCTTAAAAAACAAAAAAAGCTAGTGTCATATCAAAATAACACTAGCTTATTTTATTAAAATTTAAATATTCTTTTTATAAGTTCTAAAATAAATATAAATATATTATGTTTTTTTGTGTTGTTTGGCTTCACGCTTTCATTTTTAGTATCAGTTTGATTATTTATATTATCTTCATGTTTTGGCTCTTCTTGAGGTGTTTTTGAAGGTTCTATAGGTTGTTCTGCTTCTGCCGGTTTTTCAACCTCTTTTTTAGGGTATATAACCGCCCAAGAAGATGCATACGCACAATAAACATTTTTTTCTATCTCATACCATAAATAACTGTCTTTATCACTAACGGTTAAGATATCGTAAACACCTTTGTTTACATAACCCAAAATTTCCCCGTTAGGCGTTTTTCTAGCATATAAATTGTTAGCCAATATTTCTATTTGGTTTACTAGTTCATTTTTTAAAACTGGTGTACCAATTTTTGGCATATCTGGTTTATTTTTAAATGTATAACCTTTTGAGTTCCTAATTATTGTAAAATTGGTATCAACGTAAAAGGCCTCATTTGGCAAAAGTGATTTTTCGTAGGTATAACACCATGATCCATTTGAATTTTTTAACAAGCCATAGTATTTACCAGTGTTTGCAGTAATGTGAAAGTGATTACCTGTCGCATATCCATCGGTACCCTCTAGTAAAATTCTTGAGTTTTTCTTTAAAAGTTGGCCTTTAAAAACCTGTTTTAAATTGTCTTCATTCATATGAGTAAGTGTAAGGCATAAATAATCTGGTTCATTTTTATATGGCATATAAAGTTTATTTACAGATTTAAGTCTTACTGAATTTGTAATGTTATTGTTAATTCCTAGCACTTCTTCGATGATAAAATCATTTTGCGGTATAAAATAGTCTCTACCAGAATTTTTACAAGCTTCATCCCAAGGTTTATCACTGTAATTTTTACTGTTTTTCCAATGTGGTACATGATTTCCTTCATTATGAGCTTGTGAAATTCCCATCGTTTGGAATGGGTATATTGCATATTCTTTCATACTTTATTAGCCTTTCAATTCTGGTAATCCAGTAACACTTGTAAGCATGCTTAAAATTCCAGCTAGCAAGCTTGTACTTCCAACAAATATCCAGTCAACATCGCTCATCAAAGCGCTAGTACCTATTGCAGCAACTGCTGTTTGAGCAACTGTTTTGATCGCTCTAATAGCTGCAGCTTTCATCCATTTTTTAAAATCTTTCATATTTTTTCTCCTTTCAAAAAAGAAACTCATTATGAATGCCTGAGTTCCTTTATATCTTCTTTTAAATATTTCATGTCTTCTTCTAACTTATAAGTTCGTTCAACTATTGAATTATGCTTTTCAACCTTTTTTTCTAATTGCTCGATTCTATACTTTATCAAGTTAATACCTGCAAAAGAGCCTACACAAGTACCTAAAAAGCTTAAAATTGCAACCACAATTGTACTTATGTCCATATTAGGCCTCACCAACGTAATGAACATTAGTTAGCCAGTCAAACTTACTAGTTATCCACTCTTTTGCCGTAGCATCTTTAACTAAAATGTAACAGTCTGTTGGTATTCTATAATTACCAGATTCACTATAGTTCTCTCCAAACATTCTGTCATAACTAGTAATATTATTAAATGTGAAATTAGACATATTTATATTTTTTAATTTTGTACAACCATAAAACATATCACTAGTGTTTGTTAAGTTTGTGGTAACAAAGTTATGTAAGTCTAGTGTCTCTAGTGATATACAACCACTAAACATGTTATTCATGTTTATTACGGTGCTGGTTGAAAAACTAGTTAAATCAACTTCTTTTAATTTTGTACAATTGTCAAACATATTACTTGTGTTTGTTACTTCATCGTTTGTTATTTTTCCAATTTTTTCAAGTGCAGAATAGTATTGGAATAAATTAGCAGTCGTTTTCCCGTCGCCAGTGATATGAAAATCAGGAACTTGTTTAAAAAGTTTTTTAACATCGATCTCATAAAATTGACCTAATTCACCTGCATCCGTAAACGTAGAAATAAGTTGATTATTAAAATAATCGTTTATATCAATATTAGTGCCTGATTGAATACTACTTATTTCGGTATCGAAAGAACTAGCTGAAATTTGGTCAGTAGTTCCTTTTTTTTCTCTAATGCTATTAGCAACATCTGTTAGAAAGTTAGCTAAATTATCAACTCTAGCCATTAGTAAGTACCTCCTAAAACATCGGTAATTGCACTTTTAATACTATCATCAACATATTTCTTTGGCGCTGGGTTATAGTCGCCAGTAGGAGTATATTCTTCGGTATTTTTTGCCCCTAATGGCCAAATTGTCGAATCTCCTCTTTGAAATGTATAAGAGGATGGTCGACTTCTTTTTACACTGTTATCGTTTAAATATAAAAAGAGACTAAAATATTCAACTGCCTGATAATTTATTCCATATTTCGTCAAAGCACCACTAAATTCTGGATCTGCGAAGTAAAATGAAACTGTCCCCGCACTTGATGAGTCATAAATTTTAGTCAACTGATAAATAGAACTACCGTCTTTTAAAATTAGTTGAAATTCAGTACCTGCCTTGTAAAGTTCAAACACTTTTTTCAATATAAGACCTGCTTCATCAAGCTTATTATATTGAACTATGTAAACAGGAACTTCCGAACTTATAATATCGTTTTCTATTTTAATATTATTTCCTGCAGTCAAAGTATTTTGTTTTCCATCTAATTTTTCGTCAACTTGATGTTTATTGTAATAATCAATTAAGTCAACAGTTGTATCTCCAATGTGTTCCCAAGCTGTTCCTGTATATATATATTCATCATAAGAGTTGTCTGTGCTAGGTACTTCTTTCTTTACTAAATAGATAGTATCGCTTCTACCTATTGTTGGGAGAACATCAACTATTTGCATTTTTGTTGCTCCTGGCTCTCCTTGGTCGCCTTTATCTCCCTTTTCTCCATCTTTTCCATCTTTTAATTCAACAGTTGTTGTTTGTCCTTGTTTGTCCGTTGTTTTTATTAAAACACCTGTATCTATACGTTCGCTTTCGATATTTACATTTTCTATTTCTTGCATTTTTGCATTTGCAATATCAAGCCAACTAGGATATTCTTCTGGCATTTTTTCAGTTGCATTTATTGAGTCTAAAACTACAAAAGAAACAATTGAACTAACAAAAACTGGGACTCCAGAAGAATTTTCAGTTTCAGTAATTCTAAGATTAACATCAACACTTGAGGTTGTTAAAAGGCTTGATAAAATGTTAGCCTCATATCCAGTATTATTTTCTTTTAAAGCAATATAGCTTAAAGTATTGTCTTGTCTAACTTCACACCAAGCAATACCTTTTATTTTTTCAGACATTTTAAAAATCAACTTATTTTGTAAATTTTGACCTTTTATGCCCAATAATTCTGTATTTGAAACGGCTCTACCAGTTTCTGTATCAACTTTAATAATTATATCATTCATATATTTCTCCTTTTTATTTAAGAATTCTTACTTGTAACCATGTCGCGTCTTTCAATGCTCTTAGGTATGGCACTACATCGTTAAATCCACTTTTATCTGCTACAAAACCAATTAAATCACCTTCTTGAACATTTAAAATTCGTGATGGGCAAGGTGTAGAAAGATGTGCCAATGAAACATTGGTCATAAAGGAAATGCTAGAAGAAATGGTATCTACCCATTCAACACCAGCATCAGTTTCCTTGAATTTCGCAATTCTCCCCCAAACATAACCACCGCTACCTGTAATATTGTCGACCATTAAGTTACCAGTAACTTCAACAATTTCAACACCAGCACCAATTTTTATTTTTCCATTAACTAAGGTCAATTTTGAATCAGTATTATTGTTTAAAACTGTATTTAAATTAACAATATAGTTTGAGGAAATATCTTGTTTTGCAAGAATACTAGCTGTTATACATTCCGTCCTTTTATAAATTTCATTCATAACATTTTTTTTATTTTGTGCCAAAATGTCAGCAACGAACAAAGAACCGTTGACCTGAAAATCAGACTTCCCAATATCAACTGTTGGTGTTCCTGGAGAAACTGGTTTAGCATCTTTATCCTCACTGAGTAAGTCTTTAACATAAAAATCAAAAATACCGCTTTGAGAATAAGAAAGTGCATTGGTTAATTCTAAATCTGAAATAGTTATTTTATTATTTTCAAAAGTAAAACCAGAAGCGATATTTGTCCACTCGCCGGAATTTACTCTCCACATCGCAGAAATAGTATTCGCTTGTCCATTTATGCTACCAGAAAAAGCTTCAACCTCAGCATTTAATGTAAAATTATTACTTACGGAACTTTCTCTTTCAAAACTAAAAGATAATATTTTAACTGGTAAATAATCTAACAAAGAAGAATTTATTTGATATTTAACAAAATTATTTCTGCTATCAGTAACGGTTATATCAAACTTTGCTCCAACAACATTATTGAAAGAGAATTCATATGGAGCGCTTGTTTTTGTTATACTTTGTCCATCATTGCAAGTTACTAAAATACTTTTCAATGTTGCATTTTTTTTAAGTGTAGGGGTAACTGTAATTTTTGGTTTTGATAGTCCTTTTATTATATTTACTGCGGATGTAGAATTCAAAAATTCACTTATCTTACTGTCAGTTTCCTCAATTGCAACAACAACCGTAGGATTTGCAGAAGTTACATAACCATAATAACCAGTTTCAACTTGGCCTATTTTAGTATTGCCATCATAAGTTTCAAGTTTTAATACAAAATAAGCATTGTTAGTATTACTGGATGATGCATAAATTTTATTAAGTTCTTCCTCTGTAAAAGTTAGTTCATAGCCGTTCAAAACATTGTCTACAGTTCTATACACCGTATTTCTATCGCTGCTTAATACAATTAGTTTGTTTGTATAACTATTTACATACTTGTTAATCAAAATTGAAAGTGTATCTTCAATATCTATCATCTGATAGTTAGAAAAGTTGAAAGTTGAAATTCTGTTTACTTGTGGTAATTGTAAAGTGCCACTAACACTTGCATCACCTAATGTCCATGGTGTATCAATTAAAGCACTATACGATATACTTTTAGTTCCGTCGTTATTGTATTCTATAGAGTCAGTCTTTTGCCCTACTAACAATTCTTGATTTTTTCCTAAAGAAGTACCAGTGCCTACTGCAACTCCATCTATATAACCAGTAAATTTACTACCACCAGCCGAATAATTATCCTTTGCAATAAAATATAAGTATTTTGTGATATTTCTAGTATTTGAAGCTTGATTATACTCACCCAAAGAGTAAGTTAACCTTAACTCAAAATGTTCCCCACCTTTACCGTTAAAACTTGAGCTATTTAGATATATTCCTAGTGCCATTAGTTACCTCCAATAAAAAAGAGACCAGTTCTTTCCTCACCGTCTCTTGTAAATTTTTCTTGTCTATGAACACCAGCCGACATTTTCTCAGTCTCAAGGCTTGGGATTCTCGCAACAGTCTTTTTTAAATTCGGATCATATCCAAAAAAAGAGATTTCTTCATCATTTTGTTTGATGTTTAAATTTTGAAAATTTATATTTGCCTTAAAAGGACTACCATCTTGTCCGAAGGTAGCCCCTGAGCTATTTATATCAACAGTATTATTTTTTACATTTTCAACACCATTTTCAATAGTAGATTGTATCGCACTAATTTGTAAGTTTGTCGATGTTTGATTAGTCTTCATTTGATTAGTCAACTGTTCAACTGAATTCGTTACATTATTGATATTTGACATTGTATCTTTAACAGTATTTTGAATTGAAGAAGTGGTCATAATAACTTGCGCAAGTTGTTCGTTTGTATCGTTTTGCCTTGAAACCAGTCCCTCTAATTCTTGTTCTTGTTTTTTTACCATGAAATAAGCTTTATTGATTCTTCTATCAGTTTTATCAGTTTTGGAATAATCCGTGATACTTTCCTCCGGTTTTTCCGAATACACATTTTCTTCCAACCCATCTTTCAGCTTAACTGAATTGCATAACATTATACATTTGTAATATTTATCTTTTACTTTAACTCTGAAAACATCTAAAAAATCTAAATATAAAATTCCATAAGTATCAAAATCGGCTGCATAAAATTCCAAACCACTTAATTTTTCAAAAATACCAGGTAAATAATCACTTCTATCATTGAAATTCATTATTTGATTTTCACTTATTTTAAACTCACAAAGTCCATTCTCAGCGATACTTTCTTCATCTCTTTCATCTATTCCATCACTATCAGCACTTCTAGACAAAACAACTGAGTTTATTGGACCATACTTTTCGCCAAACGACACATTTTTGTCCATCAAGAAGTCTTCATCTATAGTCTCCCAGTCGTTGGCATAAGAAATATTCATGCTAACATTTTCAGAATTTGTTATTTTATTTATGCCATCAAAGGTTTTAAATTGTCCAATATTTCCTAGATCTATTATTTCAGGGGTAGACAATGCATAATATAGTTCAACTGTTAAATCAGGATAATTTTCTTTCCAATATTCTTGTGTAAAATCGTTACCGAACCCACCTTTTGATAACCAAATAACGCCATCAGTATTTGTATTTATTGCTACAAAATAATTTCCACTTGTGCCTTGTATACCTATATTTGTCATATGTGCTATGCCATAATTATACATACCACCGTTTAAATTAGGATAATCTGCTTTTAACTGGGTTTGGTCTTTCCAACCTGGGTAATCATTTGCATTATTCATATCAGCAATTTTTAATGATAAGTGTCTTATATTTTTAATAATTTTTGCTTTACCATTTTCAATTACTAGTTTATCGCATATTGATTTATCTTTCGTACTACAAAGTTCGTTTCCTTGTAAGTCAACATTTACTGTTTTTTCTTCATATGGTTTATAAACAAAGTCATTAGTTGTAATAGTAGTATCTTCAAGAACACTAATTCTAAATTTAACTGTTCCGGCTTGATTTGGTGAAAAGGCAATATAAGTACGTAAACCTAACTTTCCATTTGTAGAACTCATATCATTACCAGTATTTACTAACTTTTGATAAATATTTCCACTAGTTATCGCATTATATAAAACAAAATTTTCTGTAAATTGTGTATCATTTGAAATAGTCGAAACAACATTAAAGTTAGCAAAATTTCCTGTTTTTTCATCAATTTCTACAATTACATTATAAGGTGTATTGTTTTTGAGTGGTAAATCATAAGTATAATAATTCTTATAAGCAGAAGTATTATTTGTAGTGTTATCACATGTAATAGTAATCCAACCGTTTTCATCAGACGTGCAACCTGTTGATACATTTGTTGTTTTTGTGTAATTATATAGGTTTTCTCCAACATCTTTAAATTGAATATTATTATAAGGAATATAATCATGTGGAATCGTTCCTTTTTCAATTTGCATAGTATCTATATGTTCATCACTAGTAGTGGTCTTTATAAATACTTCACTTTCACTTGTTGTAAAAGTATTTCCTGTTTGTATTCTTCTTATAAAAGTTTTGTTTTTGTCATAAGTACAAACAGGTTCCAACTGAATAATATTTACATTTCTACAATAATCAGTGTTAGGTTCTATCTTAATAAATTTTGATGTGTTGTAGCCATTTTCATGGTACAAATTACCGCTACTATCAAGTCTATAGCCTTGTTCTATGTCATCTTTATTGAACATATTTATACCACGGATGTTAATTATGTCTACAGGATTACTAAGAGAAGGCTCGGCACTTTGAACACTTTTACCTTCGAGTTCTATTTTAGTTGGATACTCTAATGCATCAGTCACATTTATTGTAGTACCATTAGCTGTATTTAAGTTGACTAAATCATTAACATAACCTATTTCTATCTGATCATCAGATGAAATTTTTATTGAACCAGCCACAACTTGTGAAAGCTCATCAAAAATATCTCTAACAGTATAAGTTTCATCATACAATTCACTTTCGATAATTTTGTCAAAGTTTACAAACTCATCATTTTCATTTTTAAATGTCAAGCCTATTGATTCAGATAATTTTTTGATAAATGTTCTAACACTACACGGAAAAATATCTTCCATTTTTTTATAAGGAACCATAGAATATAACATTTTATCGTAACAAATAATTTCATATGAGTTTGTATCTTCCTGTTTTTCAGACGAGTACACAACGAAATTTCCACAAAAAACGTACTCATATGCTTCATTAACTTTTATACCAATATAAGCATTTACAATGCTTCCTTTTTCTAAATTATTTTCTTTGGTAAGATTTAATTGCTTCATTAACGTTTTTAGAAGTGAACCATCGAATGATGGGTTTAACTCTTCAGCATCATCAAAAACTTTATCTCCTTGTTTAAGAATAACTTTTGTTTCTACAGGCTTATGCATTTGCTGTTTGAAGGGTTTTGTTACACTTTTCAAGATGAAATCACCTCATTGCTAACAAGCTGATAGTTAAATGATTTACTTTTATCGATATTATCCCATTCAAGTTGTAAATCACCTTTGTGGGTTGTAATAGTCTTTTTCCCTTCAACAGGATCATTGTAAGTAACTGTTTGAAATGGTTTTCTAAAAATATTTTTAGATAAATATTGTATTTCGTTTGGTTCTAGTTCTCTAAAAGGGATTGTAAGTTTTAAAAAAGTACCTTTGAAGGTACCTTTAAATTTATTTGCTAAATTATAACCAGAATTTGAGCTCCACGTATCCATAAAACCAATTTTTAAACCAGCAAGCATATATTCTCCCATTGAAATATTATTTATTATTAAATCATCTTCTGCTGTAAACATTTCACCACCTCCTAGTTAGTTATTTGCTGCAAAATTTTTTTGTTTTTTTGTTTTATCGTAAATTTTTTGGATCAATTTGCTATCTAGATATATATTTGTAACTCCACCTTGACCGCCACTATTTCCACCATACAAATTTATTAAACTTGCTAGTCTAGAAAGGTAATCTTTCTTTTCTGGTAATACGTATTCTGGATAACCAGCTTCGCCAATAATTGAACGTGTTGGTTGCGTTATTAAACCACCGTAAGCACAGGCGTTTCCACTTTTACCATAAATGGTTTTGTATAACCAAGAATTTGTAGTTCCCAAAATACCATATTTACTTAACTTTTCATCCAATGCTTTTAAAGCTTCCATATCCGCTTGAGCCTTTATGGTTAAATAATAAGGATCTTTGCCTAATGCTTTTAGTTTTTCTTTCAATTCAGAACTGTCAAGACCAAGTTCATCCATCCATTTAATTTGCTTTTTTAAATTATCAACGTATGTAAGAACACCATCCGCACTCAATTGCCTTTCGTTGTACAAGAATTCTTCCTGTTTTATTAGGTCAATGCAACTTTGAATATGTTCCTTTTGTTGATCAGTTAACTTCCCATTTTTACTTGTCAAAGCTCCTACAATATCCTTTTCACTTTCTAATGATTCGGCATGTTTTTGTAACCAATAAATCTGATCACCTATGTTGTTCGACATAACTTCAATTTGCTGAGCACTGAGTTTACCATTTTTATAATTTTCTTGCCACTCTTCAGTACTTTTTTTTACAGCTTTTGCATTTGATTTAGCCTGATCTGTATTGTTATCAAGAGCTTCATTTAGCTCATCTAATTGTTTAAACACTTCGTTGTAGCCTTCAACAACTAAACTAATAACATACACTGCAGCAATTGCCATAAGTAATGTTTGCAGTCCTGCCAGTCCAGCAGCACCAGCAGTACCACCAATTAGATTAGCAATTCCACCCAACACTTTGGCAATTTTTGCGGCGCCAAAGGTAACAAGTAATGCTTCACCAACGAGCTTAATCCAATTCCAGTTTTCTTTTAATTTTTCCGCCATATTCGTAAGAAAAACGACAACATCTTTATTAAGCTCTGGAATTTCAATTTTTGGAATACTAGCTGATAACCCTCCAGTTGAATAATCGCTACTTGAATTATCTTGCTGTGTCCTTATCACATCAAAGTCATAACTTTGGTATTCTTTAGTTGCCTTATTTAGCTTTTCTTGACTTTTTGCTTGCTTTTCTATCGCTCTAGCATTTGCATTTGCAATATAATCTGTACCTGTAAGAGCTGTAATGAAAGCATTTAAATAGCCAAGTGCTTTTAACATAACATTTGTAATCATATCGATAATTGGCACTAAAAAACTACCCAAACCTATCCACACACTTTGAAGTTTTTTTGCTCTTTCTTCATCCTGACTCAAATAAGCACTACTAGCTTTTGATGCTAGGGCATAAGCTGATGAAATACCAATAATTCCTCCAGCCAAGCGTTTTAGAGAAGTTGCAGACTTCTTGGTTGATTTTTCGGTTTTTTGTGCGTGTTTTTCTACAGACTCAGAAGCATCATCCCAACCTTTTTTGATATCTTTCACATCAGAGGCTACAACAGGTAACTTGTCAACAAGACTATCAACATTAGGTATGGTTGCTGTTCCTGGCGAATTTTTATTAAGAGAAAAGTTATTAGTTCCAATTTTTGATGGATTAAAGTTAATATTTTTTGCCATTGAAAGAGACTGATTCAACTGAGCATTTTTCAATTTTGCCAAATGATTTTCTAGCTTTTCTAACTGTGCGTTTAACTGAGCAACTTCAGAAGCTGTGTTTTTATAGCTACCTGTGTTAGAACTTTCTAAGTCTGCTTTTATATCGTTAATCTTATTTTCTGTTTGAGTTATTTGTTTATCAAAATTTTTATTATTTAAAACTGTTTCAACAACCAATTTTGCAGTTGTTGCCATTTAAAAATCACTTCCTTTCAAGCACATTTTCATAAAAAGTCGCTATACTTTTCTTTTCTTGAGGAGTTAAGATTTTTTTCTTCTTAGTGGTCTTAATGGCATACTCTTTTTTTAAGTCTTGTAAATTACTTTTTAATTTTTCATCAGTAATTTCAGATAAATCTTTGCTTCTTATCTCTCTAATTCTGCTAATTCTTGAATCTTCTGTGAGACCAGCGATTAACTCGTTGTATTCATACCAATGCAAATATTCTAACTTTCCAATGTCCAAATTATGATAAACTTGTCTAATAGATATACGAGTATCTTCTTCATCTTGGATGTAATCATAATCAAGCTCCTCAACACTACTTTTTCTATTGCTTTTCTTGCCACAGCACAAATAATCTTCTATTTTTTCTCGCAAAATAGGTTCATCGCTTGGCAAAACATTTTCGCCTAGCAAAAGTGTCTCAACAGCATAAAATCTTTCTAAATCAGAAATTTTATCATCATAAATTGCCTTAAAACAAGCAATGGCAACACGATAGTCTGTTTTTATTTTGTAAATATGACCATTAGCTTCCATTTTTGTAGGATACATTATTATAAAATCTCCTCTTTGATTTTTAGATATTTATTAGCTAATTTCTTTTTAGCTTTTGCAACTTGAATATGCATTTTATCATAGTGTTCTTGCAAAGCTTCTGCTAAATCAACATATTGTTGATATGATTTTTTATCTCCAAAAATTTTCTTACAAGTACCTTTGCCCATCCAAGAGTCATAAGCCACTTCCATCGCGTCTGCAGTCCTGATTTCTAAATCAACTATTTTTTGACTTAGTTCATCACTTTCTTCAGGATACTTTTGACTTAGTTCAGTAACTTCTGAAACATAATTTCTGCAAATATCAACTATATTTTGAGAAGCTTTAATCATCCTTGAAGCAAGTCCCATATCTGTTAAATCAAAATCTATATAATCTCCATCATCATTGATTTCTAATCTATAAATATCATCATCATTTTTTTTAATTAGTAATTTTCCCATCTAAGTCCTCCCCATAAAGAAAAAAAGCGAGTCTTTTTGACTCGCTACTAATCAGCAGCCTCGGTAAATACAGGCTTTTTATTTGTAAATGTAACTGAACCGACACGTGGATCTCCAGAATAACTTATTGTATATTCTATTTCACCTTTGCTACCAGCATATTTTTTGATTACAATAGCAACATCATTTTCTTCAGCATAGAAACTTGTTGCTCCCTCAGCGGTAGTAGCAGAATAAATATCCACATCTAATACTTGAGTGTTAACTTTTGACCCTTTCTTTAATCCTCTTCTCAAACCATTTATAAATTCAAAAATAGGATCACCAAGATAGCATTTTTGAGTAATGTCAGTACTGCGATCATAACTTTCAACACGTTTAATTTTGTTACGTTTTATAATCCACTTTTCTGAAGAAACTTCAGCATTATAATTTATTGCATAATCCTCAATTCCGATTCCAATGATGTTCCAATTTTTCGTGTTTTCCCCAGGAGTTGTATTTAAGAAATGCTGAATCTGTTCAATTTCTACTTCAGTTAAATCATCTAAATTGATTTCTGGTTCCATTTATTTTTCCTCCTTTTAATCACTTTATTTTTTATTTCTTTATACTCATCTATCGTTAAACCGGTTATGTAACCACGCGCTTGAAGGTCCCATAATGATGCAATATTTTCAGCAGTAATATTGAATTTTTCGTTATGAAAAAAAGTTTTACCTTGAAAGGTAAAACTCTTTAAATTTTTAATTATTTTCATCATCGTTTCCTCCGATTTTCGATAAATAACTTATTTTCATTAAAATTGCATATCGTGCAGTATTAGTGTTTGCGTCCACTAAAGCTCCATTATCTAAACATTTAATTGACTGTACACCAGTAATTTTTGGTAATTTTTTTTGCTTGTTTAATTTTTCAATGGTATTACAAAGTTTTTCATAAAAACCATTATTCAAAATATTTTGAACAACATCAGCACTGTAATCTGTGCAGCTAAGAAGTTGAAATCTAAACTCTTTCAAAGAAATGCCACAAGTGTATTTCTCTATAAATGGATCAACAGGAACTTTGATGATAGAAAACTCAGTAGGTTTCTCACTAAGAAAATCAACATTAACTCTACAATTATCATCAAATATTTTATTTTCAATCAAATAATTTCTTATACTTTCTATCATTTTGTTCTCCTATTCATGAATTCTTGAACCTTTTCCTCTATTTTTTCTCTATCTGCAGCCCACATTAAACTATCGAAATAAGGCCCTGTTCCAGAAACTTTATATTTTAAATTTCTAGCAGTTAAAACCTTTGGTATACCATATCTGGCCGGCCTAGACCAGTAACCATATTCTTTATTGAAAAAGGCTCCTTTTCCAGTTATTGGATCTACCATCAGTTTGCCATGGTATTGATAGAGTATTCCCGGATGACCATATATGATCTTGTTTGTTTGCAAGTCAACAGGTGTATTGAGTTCACTGTTTATTCCTCCAGGAATAAAATACTTCATGTGATCATAGCATTCTTTAGTAAAAAAGCTATGAACAGGTCCATTTTCTTCAATTCCTAATTCTGATTTGATTACACTTTTATTAAATCCTTCCAGTTTTACTTTCATCACTTTGCACCTAAATAAATGTGTTTCATACAATCACTGCCAAAATTATTGTCAATCAAAGTCGTAATATTAAAATTATCAACCTTCAAATCACTTTGCTTTGTTATTTCAACTTCAGAAATACCTTTAACAACTATGTCGCCAATAGAAAAAGGAACTTTCTCAAGTTCCTTATTTTGTTCATATGGTATATAAATGCTTATATCATTGGCTTGCACGTAGCCTTTGTTGATGCTTGCGCCTTTTCCACCTTGCCACATCACATTTTCTATTGAATACTTATCCCATTCATCTAATCGTTTTTTTGGATTAAATCTCTTATGATAAAGAGTCATATTAGTATTACTTTTCATCTTCATCTGCCCCACAGTATAAAACATAGACATTGTTGACTTTCGTTTCAGACAAATATGTTTTTATTAAGTTATCAACTCTTTTACGTTTCTCTGAAGAAACTGGCTTGTCAAAAGTAACTGAATAATTACCAACAGTTTCACTACTCTTGCAGCCGGTTTGTTCATCAGAGTACAATTCATCAATTAAATCAAACATACAAGCTTTTAATTCGAATGGATATTCAGATATTTTTCTAAAACGATTAGATGTTAATCTATCAATTTCTTTTTCTGCACGATATTCTAATTTTCTGAAGGGCACCTCTGAAAGACTACCCATAAAACCCTTATATTCATCAAATTTTAGGTATTGGTTTTCAATTTTCATAAATGCCCTCCTAAACTAAGCAAAATCTACTAATAGATCGCTGTCTAATTCTTTGATACCATAAATAATATCAAATGAGATTTTATCTTTCTTTGTGTCTTGATCATAACCAAAGACAACTCTTACTGCTAATCCATCAGCACTAGCAATAGCAGCCTTTGCAGCACCTTGAGGTAACTCTAATTGTCTAGTAACTAGCGCTAAACCGTTTCTATGGAAGCCTAGAGAATGTGCTTTGTTAATAATTACAGCGCTTACTGCATCAGTGGCAAATGGTATTTTTTCAGTTACTTTTAATGTTCCTGCTCCATCTGCTAGAGTTAAGTCTTCAGCAACTTCAAATAAGTATCCATTAACAATTAGCTTATCTCCTGCTTTAATAGTTCCAGTTTTAGCTGCTCCGTCTGATACAGTAAACTGAGTAGCACCTTTAGTACAAGCAACTTTATATGCTGTTGCAGTACCAGCGATAGCAGATGCGTTTTCAGGTGCATTTTGGCTTAAGAATGAATTCATTGTATAAACTCTACCTATTTCGGCCTCTTTAAGCGCTTCTGAATCACCCTTATAACATACTTTAGCAAAATTATCTAAAGTATTATATTTATACATAGTATCAGTAGCTAATACTAAGTTTCTGTTTTTATCTCTTGGAGCTTTCTTCTTATCTAATGCTTTAGCAACATTTGCAATATCAGCTATTACTGGTTTTGCTGATACAGATACTTTAGAGCCTGCCTTTTCAACTCCAACTGTTAATAAGTCAATATCTACTGCTTGAGCAATGGCAATCAACGCTGGTTCAATAACTTGTTTTGAGAAGTCTTTAATATCTAAAGTCATTTCTTTAGAAGTTACACCAACAGTAACATCTCTGTATCTGTCCATTTTAACTGGAACAGAACCTTCACTTATTTCTTGTTCTTCTACTTCTCCTATAAAGTTTTTAGCCACAAATTTGGCTGGTTTACGAACTGTAATAGTATCTCCAACATTTACAAATTCTTTTGAATAATCTCTATGAACTAAGTTAGCCATAGTAAGATTTGATTCTAGTACAAGCAATGCTTCGTTTGCAATGACTTGTGGTGTTAATATTTTATTCATAATTTACATTTCTCCTTCTTTTAATTACTTTGTCGCCATGCTTTGTATTGTTCGAAAGACATTTCATCTAAATCGCTAGGTGTTGTTGGGCTTCCTTCTCCCATACCAGGCATGTCAGCTGGTCTGTTTGGGTTTTCAAATAAACCAGTTTTATCTTTTGTTAGACTGTCAAAGATTTCACTTATACCTTTTCCTTTATTTTCCGCTTTGTTTAGTTCAGATTTAATGTCAGCAATTAAACCATTTTTTACATAATCACTAGTGAACTTTTTGTCTCCAAAAGCAGAAATGATATTGTTGGTAAGTATTTCATCTTCTTTTTTTGCTTTTTCTTCAGCAATTCTTTTAGTCTCAGCAGCTTTCATATCTGCTATTTCTTTTTTTAGAGCACTTAGTTCTTCAGAGTCCGGAACATCCTCTAACTTTTTTTCTAAATTAGTAATAGTTGTCTTGTAAGTTGCTATTTCTTTGTTAAGATCATTTTTGACCTTTTCAGATTCAGTTGTCACGGTTTTCCCATGTTCAGTTAATATTGATTTAATCTCTTCCTTACTAAGTTTTACTTTCCCTTCTCCTATCTCTAAATTTTCTAAAAATTCTTTCATATCATATTCTCCTTCCACTTTTTTACAGAGGTTTAGTCCCCCAAAGATTTTTAGACATTATCTTTTCTTTCAAGTCTTTAAGATAGACCACAAAAAAAGCCGATTTTATTCAATCGACTTGTAGTGCATTTTATAAGCACCATATCAAGTAAATATATTACTAGCACCCTAAACCACACTAGGCATCGGTTCTTTAAGACTTTATATATTTACTCAATATGCTACCTATAAGATAGCATGTCGTTAAAAGTGATAATATTAATTACTTTTCTCACAATACTATTGTAAACCTAGTTTTGTCTCATTTTGTCTCATCTTTCACTTTTTTATCAATTTCATCTAATTTTCTATATAATTGTGCTCTT
>ERZ857998.1631-NODE-1631-length-24302-cov-26.132800_pt1 | contig 24302 bp, 30 predicted proteins | sample MGYA00519954_ERZ857998 | MGnify/ENA primary metagenome ERZ857998 (study PRJEB31778, sample SAMEA3449424) | human gut metagenome | biome: human gut; feature: human-associated habitat; material: faeces | place: United Kingdom | collected 2010/2012 ...
GAGCGTCCCAAAACAAGCCTTTCGGGCTTGTGTGCTCTTGTCAACTGATGGTAAGAAAAAATTAACATTTTTTGGAGATGATTACAGTTCAAATTGAGTGCTTGCAAGAAGCGGTCAATTTTGCTATGCTTATCCTCGGAAAGGGGAAATAAATATGACTTTGGGAGAATTTTTTAAGGGGCTTGCAGAAAATCGCCCCCTCGTTAGCGCGGTAACGGCATGGGCTGTTGCGCAGGTTCTGAAAACGATAATAAACTATCTTATAAATAAAGAATGGAAGGCGGAGCGGCTTTGGGGCAGTGGCGGAATGCCCAGCTCCCATTCGGCAACGGTGTGCGCGTTTCTGGTGGCTACAGTCTTTAACTATGGCCCGGCCTCCTTTGAATTTGCTATGGCGGTCCTGTTTGCAATAGTGGTGATACACGATGCCCGGGGTGTGCGCCTGGAGACCGGCCGTCAGGCGGAGATACTGAATTCCATAACCCGCTTTCTGCGTTCCGGAAACAGCAAGATAGAGCTGCCGGAGGAGGAGCTCAAGGAACTGGTGGGCCATACGCCTTTCCAGGTGGCAGTAGGCTCAGCCATAGGCATAATAGTGGGGCTTCTGATACATTAAAGCGGCGCGAAATGTGCGACATGTACACAGGGAATACCGAAAGAGGTATTCCTTTTTTGATTGAGAATTGCGGCGAGGAGGAGTGTGGTGTTAATATATGTTCAGAACAAACGTTCGAAACAAATACAGCAGGAGGAAAACATGATACACAGGCAATTCGCGCAAAGGCGCAGGCTCATGGCGGGGGAAACAGTTAAGAAGGTCACGCTGACGCTTACAGGAAGCTTTGATAATTCCGGCCTGTTTGGTGAAAGGTATGTGGCTGTAGACGGGGAGATCATAACGGAACTGGGCACGTACAAGGTGAGGCAGGGCAGTACCATAATACTGCATACAAAGATAAGCCCCATCATGGGCGGAAGCGAGAAGTACGGCATATTCGTGAACAACAAGTGCGTGAGGACTGCTGCAAACTGCATAAATCACGGCCCGGACTACGAGTATACCGTCACATGCAACTGCACGATAAACGGTCAGGGAAAGGTACACGCAAGGGGCGGCTATGCCAGGATAGACGTCACGACTGAAGAATAAGCACATATTAACAAACTGTGAATAGCGGGCGGCAGGCGTTGACATATATAGAATGCCGATATAAGATATGTATAGAATTCCGATATATGGAGGAGGCATATGGACAAGACGCTTGTGACCCGCAGCACGGGTATGCTGCTGCTTAAGCTCATAGAAAACGAGGATATGTACGGCTATCAGATGATAGAGGAGCTGGCGAGGCGGTCTGACGATACCTTTACGCTAAAGGCCGGAACGCTCTATCCCATGCTCCACGACCTTGAGAAGGCGGGGCTGATAACCGCATACGAAAAAACGGCGGATACCGGCAGGGTAAGGAAATATTACAGCATAACAAAGGCGGGCAGGGCGGAGCTTTCCGCCAAAACCAGGGAGTGGCGGGAGTTTTCCCGCGCCCTTGACAAGGTGCTTGGAGGTGTGAGCTATGCCTTCTGACAGGGTAAACGAGTATCTTAAAAGCGTATGCGCCGAGGTACGCTGGAGGCAGGCGCATGACGCGGTGCGGGAGGAGCTTGCCGCACACATAGAGGATCAGACCGAAGCGTATATGCGCTCCGGCATGGAGAGGGAAACGGCGGAGCGGAAGGCAGTGGAAAGCATGGGGAGCCCGGCGGAGACAGGACTTCGCCTTGACGCGAGCTACCGGCCCAAGCCCCAGTGGGGGCCGGTGATCATGCTGACAGCACTGCTTATGATAAGCGCCGCCTGCAGATTTATGGAGTATGGAAACGGCGGCAGTTCATTAGGCAAATTTATTATTGCCGCCTGTATAGGCTGCGGGCTGTTTGTCTGGCTGTATAATGCAGACCTTTACCGGCTGGCGGGGCTGTCGTGGCAGGCTTATATTGCGGTGATAGCACTATGCCTTGCTGCACTTCCGCTGCGCTATTCCTGCGGACCCAGCGAGATGATAGTGCTTCAGACGGCTGCCATAACCATACCGGCGCTGTTTGCAGGCTGGCTGTATGTATGCAGGGGCTTTGGGGGGCTGCTCACAGGCGGGGCGATGCTGGTGATACCGATAGCGGGAATGCTTATGGCTCCATATACGGGAGCAGCCGTTAACGTCGCCGCTGCGTGCCTTGCGGTAATAGCGTTTGCCTCGGTATGGGGGCTTTGCGGAAAGAACAGGTGGCTGCCCATAGCGTTAAGCTGGGGCGGCGTGCTGTGCGGCGGCTATGGGCTGCTCAGGTCAAATGCGCGCTGGTGGCAGCGCGTTGCGGTGATGCTGCGCCCGGAGGCGTTTCCCGAGGATTACAGTTACCAGATAAGGGTGATAAGGGATATGCTGCGCGCCTCGAGGCCCATAGGCCGCGGACAGGATACTGAAATGATGAGGTATTCCATGCTCTTTAAAAGGGACGGGAGCATAGACCGCGAAGCGTATGTGGATTTCATGCTCACCACAATAGCCCACCGTTACGGCTGGGTGATAGCCCTGATAATAGCTGCGGTGCTGATAGGGCTCATAGCGATGCTGTTCTTTAAGGCGCTGAAGCTTACGAGCCTGTTCGGCAAGATCATGGGCTGCGGTATCTGCGCATCGCTTTTGATGCAGGCGGTGCAGTACATGCTCGGCAACTGCGGTATTGTGATAATGGGCTGGCTGCCGCTGCCCTTCCTTTCCTACGGCAACACGTCGCTTGTGGTGAATATGGCGATGATGGGGCTGCTTTGCTCCCTGATGCGCTCCGACGGGCTCTATGCGGACAAGGAGGCAAAGCCCCTGAATAAGCTCAGGCTACGGCTGGAGTGGGAAAAATAAATTAAGGGACTGCTGTTGCAGTCCCTTAATTATTGTATATTTATTCGGCAAAGCTCACGACGAGATCCACCAGCACATCGGTTATCTGATCCAGGCTCCTTGCGGGTATCCATTCCCGCACGCCGTGGTAGTTGTAGCCGCCGGTGGGTAGGTTGGGGCAGGGCAGTCCATCCCATGAGAGATGTGCGCCGTCCGTGCCGCCCCGTATGGGCACGGTGCGGGCGGGTATGCCGTTCTTTTCAAAGGCGGCTATGGCCTTGTGGATGAGCTGAATATGGGGCTCTATCTTTTCCTTCATGTTGTAGTAGCTGTCCTTGACGGTGGCCACGGCAGTGCCTTCGCCGTAGCGGCGGTTTATCTCGGAGGCGAGGGCGAGGAACAGCGCTTTGCGGGCCTCGAAGCTCTTTGCGTCGTGGTCGCGGATGATGTAGCGGAGGGTAGCCTCGGTAACACTGCCCTGCATATCGTGCAGGTGGAAGAAGCCCTGATAGCCGCAGGTGTTCTCCGGCACCTCGGTCTTGGGCAGCATATCGTGGAACTCTATTGCAACGGTGGCGGCGTTGACCATTACGTCCTTTGCCTCACCGGGGTGTACGCCCACGCCGTGAACAGTGAGCACGGCGGAGGCGGCGTTGAAGTTTTCGTATTCTATCTCGCCTATGGGGCCGCCGTCAACGGTGTAGCCGAAGTCGCAGCCCAAAGCCTTTACGTCTATGCCCTCTGCGCCCCGTCCTACCTCCTCGTCTGTGGTGAATATGACCTTTACTTCCCCGTGGGGCCTGCCGCTGGCCATGAGCCTTTCAACGGCTGACATTATCTCCGCCACGCCCGCCTTGTCGTCGGCGCCGAGCAGCGTTGTGCCGTCGGTGACTATCAGCTCCTCGCCCACATGCTTTGAGAGGCCGGGGCAGAGGGCCTCGTTCATTACCACGCCTGATTCCAAGGTAAACTCGCCCTCCGGGCAGGTGATAACAGCAGGACGGACGTTTTCGCCGGGGGCGTCCGGGGCGGTGTCCACATGGGCTATGAGCGCGATGGAAGGCGCACCCTTAACGTTGGCGGGCAGCGTGCCGTATACGTTGCTGTTGGAGTCAAAGGATATGTCCTTTAAGCCAAGCTCCTCCATCTCGCGGGCAAGCTCGCGGATAAGCTCCTTCTGACGCTCGGTAGAGGGGGCGGTCTCGGAAAAATCATCGGACGTGGTGTAGTATGTTACATAACGAAGAAAACGTTCCCTTGGGGTCATAATATCCTCCCGAAAACAGTTTATTTTGTTCACCTCAAAGGTTAGCGCATTTGCGGGGCAAAGTCAACCTTTTGCCATATCGCCCAACTGATGGTATCATAATAACTGTAATGATTTTAAGGAGGGTATTTCTGTGCGGGTACTGGATATTGATCTGGACTTTTTCCTTGCGGGCTGCTGTCCTCTGGCCGATAAGTGCAGGCGGCCGGAGCTTTTTGGCCATGAGCCGTGGGAAAGCGGGCGAGTGCGGCGCTTTCTTGAGGGCAATTGCGGATTGAGCAAGGACAGGCCCATACCCGGCAGGATATTTGAGACACATGACTCTGCGCTGGAGCTGTGGCGGGATATGCTGGAAGCAAAGCGGCTTACAGCCCCCTTTGATGTGACGCACATCGACGCACACAGCGACCTTGGCATAGGCTATCCCGGACCGAGGTATGTGCTCAACGGCGTGCTGCCTATAAGATACGACAAACGGGCAGACGCGGAAAAGTACAGAAGGCTCAACGAGCTGGACGAGGCGAATTATCTGCTTTTCGCTCTGGCCTTCAGGTGGATATCCTCTTTGGAAAATGTGCGTAATCCAAGCTCCCTACCCGATATACCAAAGGAAATACTCGTGCCGGGCAAGGCAGATTCAATACAGCTGAGCTCTTTTACCGCTGCCCTTTCTCTGGGCATAAACGGCAAAGAGCCGGTGATACCATTTAATGTATATGAGGATTATAATGGATTTAAGGCAGAGGAGAAGTATGATTTTATGTCCGTAGCCATATCCCCAAGATACTCCCCAAAGGAGGCGGACGTGCTGCTGCCGGTGTTTGGGGAATATATGACGCTGGTATAATTAGAGACGGATATTGTATAAAAATAAATAATATATTATTTTTAAAAAAGGTATTGACAGCTTGAAAAACACGGAGTAGAATGTAGCCAACATTTGAGAAAGGACGCGTAAGAAGATGAAGATGTTCGCTGCTATAAGGAACGCCGGCTTTTATTACTATTACTTTTATGCCACAGGTAATGGTTGTTTGTGCTGCGCGTCGAAGGCGAACAGATAAAGCTTACGATGATAAAAAGGCCGCATGAGCAACCGCTCATACGGCCTTTTTGTTATATTTTAGAAAATTTAATTTTCAGGAGGAAAAAACCATGAAAAAGACACTCGCTATACTGATGGCGGCGCTGATGCTGCTGGGCCTCACCGCCTGCAGCTCCGCACCCGAAGCGACCACTGAACCTGCGGCCACCGCAGAGCAGACCGAGCAGACCGCAGCCCCCGCGGAGGAGAAGCAGAGCTATACCGTAGGCATTTGCCAGCTGGTTCAGCATCCCGCTCTTGACGCTGCCACACAGGGCTTCAAGGATGTGCTCACCGAGCAGCTGGGCGACAGCGTGACCATCGAGGAGGGCAACGCCTCCAACGATATACCCACCTGCGCTACCATAGTGAACGGCTTCGTTTCGTCTGAGGTAGACCTTATAATGGCAAACGCCACTCCTGCTCTTCAGGCGGCTGTAGCGGCTACCAATACCATACCCATACTGGGAACCTCCGTTACCGAGTACGGCGTTGCGCTGAATATTTCAGACTTCTCCGGCACCGTGGGCGGCAACGTATCCGGCACCTCCGATCTGGCTCCTCTGGATCAGCAGGCGGCAATGGTAAAGGAGCTGTTCCCCGATGCAAAGACGGTGGGCATACTCTACTGCTCTGGTGAGGCTAACTCCGTATACCAGGCAAACGTTGTGAAGGAATGCCTCGAAGCCGACGGCCTGACCGTAAACATCTTCACCTTCGCAGATTCCAACGACGTATCCACCGTAACCACCAGCGCTGTTGCCGAGAGCGACGTTCTGTACATTCCTACCGATAACACCGCCGCCTCCTGCACCGAGGCCATAGCGGCCGTTACTGTTCCCGTCGGCGTACCCGTGATAGCGGGCGAAGAAGGCATCTGCAAGGGCTGCGGCTTGGCTACCCTGTCCATCAATTACTACGACCTTGGCCGCACCACTGGTGAAATGGCAGTTAAAATACTCAAGGGCGAGGCCGATATCTCCGAGATGCCTGTAGAATACTTCCAGGGCCCCGTAAAGAAGTTCAACAAGGATATTGCTGAAAAGCTGAACGTAACTATCCCCGACGAATATGTCGCCATAGAGGATTAACGGGAAGAACTAAAAAGAAATAAGACAGAGCAAGAGGAGAAATGAGATGAACGCAGCGGTTTGTTTGGGGCTTCCCAGTATCGCCAACCTGATATCCAGAATGCCGGGCGGTATTGCCCAGGGAATAATTTGGGGCATAATGGCACTTGGCCTATACATCACCTTCCGGTTGCTGGATATTGCAGACCTTACGGTGGACGGTTCCTTCGCAACCGGCGGCGCAGTAGCCATAATGCTCATAACCTCCGGCTGCCCTGCCTGGGCCGCGCTGATAGCGGCCCTTCTCGCAGGAACTGCTGCAGGGCTATGCACAGGAGTGCTGCACACCAGACTTGGTATTCCCGCCATACTTTCCGGCATACTCACCCAGTTTGCGCTGTACTCCATCAACCTTCGCATAATGGGCATGTCCGCAAACCGCTCAGCTAATCCGGATACCTTCAAGCTGCTCATCACCATGCGCAGCGTACCCAAAGCCATACTGACAGGCGCTGTGTTAGCTGCGGCCATAGTAGCGGTAATGTACTGGTACTTCGGTACAGAGCAGGGCTCGGCGATCCGCGCCACCGGCTCCAACCCCAACATGAGCAGGGCCCAGGGCATAAACACCGATAACATGAAGCTCATCGGCCTTGCCCTTTCAAACGGAATGGTGGCTCTCTCGGGAGGACTTATGGCTCAGTATCAGGGCTTTGCCGATGTGAATATGGGCAGGGGCTCCATCGTTATAGGCCTTGCCGCCATAATAATCGGAGAGGTTCTGTGCGATGCCGCGTTCCGCAAGGGCTGTGAGTTTTACATGAGGCTGCTGTTTGTGATAGTCGGAGGCATAGTGTACTACATCGTAATGGTGATAATACTGTGGCTCAAGCTTGATCCAAACGACCTGAAGCTTTTTACCGCCATAATAGTAGCCGTATTCCTTGCGGTGCCCCATATACAGGCGGAGCGAAAGAGCTCCTTCAAGATGGCGGGTAAGCGCAGCCTCAATGGAAAGGCCTGATGAAAGGGGAGAGTAGATATGCTGAAGCTGGACAATATATGTAAGACCTTCAATCCGGGTACAATAAACGAAAAAAAAGCGCTGCAGAACCTTTCGCTGACCCTTAAGCCGGGCGACTTTGTAACGGTGATAGGCGGCAACGGCGCGGGCAAGTCCACCATGCTCAACGCCATAGCCGGCGTATGGCCTGTGGACAGCGGCTCCATCACCATCGACGGCATAAACGTTACGGGTGAATGCGAGCATAAGCGCGCCGCGTATATAGGCCGCGTATTTCAGGACCCGATGCTCGGTACCGCGCCAAATATGCAGATAGAGGAGAACCTGGCGCTGGCAATGCGCCGCGGCAGGCGCCGCGGGCTGCGCTGGGGCGTCACAAAGGCCGAGCGGGAACAGTACCGGGACAGGCTGAAGGGCCTGGGTCTCGGCCTTGAGGACAGAATGACGGCTAAGGTGGGCCTGCTCTCCGGCGGTCAGCGTCAGGCGCTGACGCTGCTCATGGCGTCGCTGCAAAAGCCGAAGCTTTTGCTCCTCGACGAGCACACCGCCGCCCTAGACCCCGCCACCGCCAAGAAGGTGCTGGACATATCCGACAGCATCATCAGGGAGAACGGCCTTACCGCACTGATGATAACTCACAATATGAAGGACGCCATAAACCATGGCACGAGGCTCATCATGATGAACGAGGGGCATATAATACTCGACGTGGAGGGCGAAGAAAAGAAAAAGCTAACCAAGCAGCAGCTGATGGAAAAGTTCGCCGAGATAGCGGGCAAGCAGGTAGAATCCGATAGGATACTGCTGTCGTAAGCTTCTGCTCAGACAGGTTAGGGGGCGCTGCCTAAAAAGCGGAGCCCCTTCAGTCTGTCGAAAAACCGCGGGGTTGTTAAGGGGCCGCAGCCCCTTAAGTTAATTCCGGCTTTGACGACATGTGCGTCAAAACGGATGAAAACCGGAGGTTTTCGCACTTTACGGGTTTTGCCGCCCGGGAACGAATGTGAGAGGCAAAACCCGCAAAAACTCGAAAAAGTGGTCTTTAGCCACTTTTTCGACACTCTGTAGGGCCCCGCCCGATAAAAGCGGGACCCCTTTAATATCGACATTTTTGCAGGGCAGCGTCACGCGCTGCCGAGCTTAAGGCGAATATTACATATCCGCGCAGGGATTACTGGCCGGGTTCATATTCAGGGTAAGGCCGGCGGTTATGCTGCTTTGCAGGATGTTCAGACACTCACCGAAGCGCTGGAAGTGAACGATCTCGCGCTCCCTGAGGAAGCGCAGGGGGTTGATTATTGCAGGGTCATCCGTGAGCACCATCAGGTGCTCATATGTTGCTCTTGCCTTCTGCTCTGCTGCTGTATCAAAAAGGCAACATTTTTGCGGCCGTGTTAAAAGCTCCAGTGTATTTCCACAGGGACTTCCCAGCTGCCTGTCGAGCGCCTTCCTATATATATGCGCTCTATCAGGGTTTCTGCGGCAGCGTTGTCCAGAGCTTCGAGCAGTACCGGGAGCTCTTCATTTGCCGATGAGGGGCTGATTTGCTTCAGCTCTGCCGTACCGCTTGCGGCGGCCTGCATAAGCCGCTGCTTTTCAGATGAAATGCGTTTGAGGGTATCTGAAAAGTCAGCCTCGCTTATGGAGCCTTCCGCCCTGTGGAGGTAAAGCTTTGCCATGGCTTCGGAATACATGTCGATGCGTCCCTGCAGCTTTGAAATGCGCTTCGACAGCTGTATCTGCCGGGAACTGCTGCACTGAATGCATCGTTCTTTTAGCATATCCGCATCGAGGTGTTCTGAGGCGAGCCGGTTAAGCTCACACAGCACGGTATGCTCCAGACGCTTTACGGATATAAAACCACCGGGACAGGCCGCCTTTGATATATAGCGGCGGCTGCACCGAAGGTAGCTTTCGCCGTGGCTCCTTGCGGAGCGCATGGGACTGCCGCAGCAGGCGCAGTAAACCCTGCCGGCAAAAGCGCCTGCCTTATTGCCGGCGAAGGGACGTGATTTTTCGGATATGAGCCGCTGTACGGTCTGCCATTGCTTTTCATCTATTATTGCCTCGTGCGTGTTTTCCACCCTGAACCACAGTTCCGGGGGTTTTGGCATGTTGCGCTTGGTCTTGTAGGATACGCTGCCGTACCTGCCCTGAACCATATGGCCGATGTAGACCTCGTTTTGGAGCATGCGGGATATCGTGGCATACTGCCACAGCCCGCCGCCGGGGGAGGGTATGCCCCGGGCGTTGAGCTCCCGGGCTATAGACGTTTTTCCTTGGCCATTGGCGAATAACGAGAATACTTCCCGTACTGTAAAGGCCTTTTCCTCATCGATGATGAGGTGCCCTTTTTGAGCCGGATCCTTGGCGTAGCCGTAGGGCGCGGAAGAACCTATGTGCAGCCCAAGACTCCTTCGGCTGTTCAGTACGCTCTTTATGCTCTCGGACATGTCCTCGAGATACCACTCGTTCACGAGGCCGTTTATCTGGCGCGTCTTTTTGTTGCCCGGGTCGTCGGTATCGCAGTTGTCCGCTACGCTTACGAAGCGTATGCCCCAAACGGGGAACAGGCCGTGTATGTACTTTTCTACCAGCTCCAGCTCCCGGGTAAAGCGGGACTGGGTCTTACACAGTACTACGTCGAAGTTTTTTGCTTCCGCGTCCTTTAACAGCCTGTTGAATTCCGGCCTGTTCCTGTCCGCACCGGCATAGTCGTCGTCGCTGTATATATCGTATATCTCCCAGCCTTGCGCGTCAGCGTACTGAGTGAGCAGCATTTTCTGGTTTTGTATGCTTCCGCTGTCCGCGCCATCGGCCTTGCCCTTATCCTCCTCGGACAGCCGGCAGTATATGGCGGCCCTCATATACTGCGCCTTTTGTTGAGCATTTGCAGCCATTTTTCCGCAAACAGCTTTTTATCCGGGAACCGGCCATTTTTAAATACGCTTTTGCACATGGGTGATTTTGCCAAAAAACAACACCTCCTGTATATAAATATTAGGGTATGATGCCGGTTATAATATGGATTGCTGTCAGTTTGTGATATTGACATAATAGATAACAAATATCGCATTATCCGGAATTCGAATGAATAACTGATGGGAAAAGAATTCACGTTGTTGTATACTATATGTGATTAAGGATAAGGTGGGTTTGATATGGACATCAGCCTTCGGCAACTCGAGGCATTTATAAAGGTAGCGGAGCACAGAAGCTTCTCAAAGGCTGGGGACGAGCTGTTTTTGAGCCAGTCTACCATAAGCAGTCATGTGGCACAGCTGGAACAGTCGCTTCAGGTGACGCTCATAAAGCGCCGCGAAAAGAAGAACATAGAGCTGACGGAGGAAGGGCAGCGGGCATATCGCGCAGCCCAGATAATAATCAATCAGGCGGAAATGCTGCAAAACATGTTCCGCAAGGAGGAGGCCGATCAGCCTCTCATATCCATTGCCGCCTCTACGGTGCCTTCGAGCTACATACTGCCGGGCATAATGACGGGATTTTCCGATATCAGGCCGGAATGCAGGTTCTCCGTTCTTGACGGAGACAGTTCCTTTGCCCTTGAGCGGCTGCAAAACGGCGAGGCTGTGTTTGCGTTTGTAGGAACCAGCAGCCGCAAGACCATATTCAGCTATCATACCGTCTGCCGCGACAGAATGGTGCTGATTACCCCAAATAATAAAGAGTTTGCCGAAAAAAAGGAAATGGGCGTGCTGGGCAAGGAGCTGCTGGAATGGCCAATGATAATGCGTGAGAGCGGCAGCGGCACTCGCCGGGAGACGGATAACTATCTCAAGAGTATAGGTATGTCCTCGGCGGAGCTTAACGTGGCAGGTTACATGAACAACATTGAGGGAATAAAGAGCATGGTAGCTGCCGGAAAGGGCACCACCATACTTTCGGAGCGGGCGGCGGCGGACGCCATACGTGACGGCCGGGTGCTGTGCTTTGATCTTGAGGAAGACGGGCCGTATCGCGACATATACATCGCCTACCTCAAGAACCGCAGCTTTACCCAGACGGAACAGGCATTTTTGAATTACGTAAGGAACCGCAGCGGCGAAAAGCCGAAGCAGAACAAGAATAACAAGAAACCACTTAAGGAGGAATAACAAAATGGCAAACGTAAAAGTAAACGCGGTAGGCGATCAATGCCCAATACCGGTAGTAAAGGCTACCAAGGCTCTTGGCGAGTTCAAGGAAGCAGGCACCCTTGAGGTACAGGTTGACAATGAGATAGCCATACAGAACCTTACCCGCCTTGCCGACAGCAAGGGCCTCAAGAGCAGGAGCGAAAAGCTGGGAGATAATCTTTTTGCCATTACTATGGAAGTGAACGGCCCCCTGACAATGGGCGGCGAGGATCTTTCCTGCCATACCGACAACAGGGGAGACTTCGTGGTTGCAATAGATACAGATGCAATGGGCCGGGGCTCCGATGATCTGGGCCGCACACTTATGAAGGGCTTCATTTATGCCGTATCCCAGCTGGAGACCCTGCCCAAGACTATACTGTTCTACAACGGCGGCGCCAAGCTCACTACCGAGGGTTCCGTATCGCTGGAGGACCTCAGGAGCATGGAAGCTCAGGGTGTGCAGATACTCACCTGCGGCACCTGCCTTAACTTCTACGGCCTTGCCGATAAACTGGCGGTAGGCAGCGTCACCAATATGTACGTAATAGTAGAAACTCTGGCTAAGGCCGGAAAGGTCATCAAACCGTGATATATCTCGACAATGCCGCAACTACCCTACATAAGCCTCAGCAGGTAATAGACGCGGTAGTACATGCAATGCAATCGATGGGCAACTGCGCCAGGGGCACCCATGAGGAGGCCCTTGACGCTGCCCGTACCGTATACGACGCCCGCGTAAGGCTGGCGTCGCTTTTCGGTTGCCCGCGGGTGGACCATGTGGCCTTCACTGCGAACTCCACCGAGGCGCTGAACATGGCTATAAACGGGCTTATCGACCCGGGCGACCATGTGATATCGACTGACCTTGAGCACAATTCCGTGCTGAGGCCCCTTTACCGCCTTGAGGCGGAGCATGGTGCAGAGCTGAGCTTTGTGCCGGCGGATAAGCTTGGCAATGTGGATTATGCGGACTTCGAGAGGCTCATGAAGCCAAATACAAGGGCCGTAGTATGCACCAACGCTTCAAATCTTACGGGAACCGTGCTGGATATAGAGCGCATAGCAAAAACAGCCCACAGCCACGGCGCGTTAGTGATAGTGGATGCTTCTCAGACGGCGGGCTGCTGGCCCATAGATATGAAAAAAATGGGCATAGACGTGCTGTGCTTTACCGGGCACAAAGGGCTTATGGGCCCGCAGGGTACCGGCGGTATATGCGTTAAAGAGGGTATAGAGATACGCCCCTTTAAGGTGGGAGGTTCCGGAGTACAGTCCTACAGCAGGACGCACCCGGCCGAGTACCCCACCCGTCTGGAGGCGGGAACGCTGAACGGCCACGGTATAGCAGGACTTGGAGCTGCGGCAAAGTTTATATCCGAGACCGGCGTAGAAAATATACATGCGAAGGAGCGCTCGCTTATGCTGCGCTTTTATGAGGGAGTGAAGAATATCGAGGGCGTCACGGTCTATGGCGACTTTACAAAGGACAAGACCGCTATAGTCGCGCTTAACATACGGGATTATGAGTCCGGAGAGGTGTCTTATGAGCTTTCGCAGGGCTACGGCATAGCCACCCGACCTGGAGCCCACTGCGCGCCTCGAATGCATAAGGCCCTCGGCACGGCTGAAGTAGGTGCGGTGCGGTTCAGCTTTTCCTTTTACAATACAGAGGAAGAGATTGATGAAGCGGTAAGAGCGGTAGCGGAGCTTGCAAAATGAGAGAAAAGAAGCTTTGGCTTATAATAACCTTCCATACAACTACGGCCGCCATGGCCATGGAGAGTCTCTGTACCGAAAAGGGATTGCCGGGGCGGCTTATACCCGTACCCCGGGAGATAACCGCCGGCTGCGGAATGAGCTGGCGCGCGCCGGTGGAAAGCAAAGCTGAGCTCATCGAGGCAGCGGAGCAGGCCGGCATAGCCGCTGACGGCGTATACGAAATAGTTATATAACGCTACCTTCATACGCGGATAGGCAGCGAGGTGAAAAGAAAAGGTATTTCCCGTTGGGCGTTATCGGCATGGGCCATAACGCCCCTTTTAATATCGTTTGTATGAATTTTATCAATATCGGGCGCGATGGTATAATAATATTATCAAGGCGCGTGCGCGCCGCTTATCAGTCAAAAGATCACCATCAAAAACCAGAAGCAAAAAACAAATCACACGGAGGTATTGTAGATGTCAGATTATGTACAGATGTGGAAAGACCTGGGAATGGATCTCGAAAGCCATGATATGCTCTGTCAGGTGCTGCCTACGGCAGTAGGGGATGTTTTCCTTACCCAGAAGAACAGGCCGAAGGCTATGGATTTCTGGGATCTGGTAATATCCGAGGTACACGGTATCCGCCCCGCCGAGCTCATAGCCGCGCAAAAGGAAGGCCGCAAGGTATTCGGCACCTTCTGCGTGTATGTGCCGGACGAGGTCGTCATAGCCGCAAACGGCATAGTCACAGGACTCTGCGGCGGCAGCCAGTTCTGGGTACCGGGCGGCGAGACAGTGCTGCCCAAGAGCACCTGCCCTCTCGTAAAGGCCTCCGTAGGCGCCCGCCTCGGCCGCACCTGCCCCTTCTTCCGCATAGCGGACATGTACGTCGGCGAGACCACCTGCGATGCCAAAAAGAAGGCGTATGAGATACTGGGCGAGGACGTTCCCATGTATGTAATGGACGTTCCCCAGATGAAGCGCGAGAAGGATATAATCAAATGGAAGGACGAGATAGCGGAGTTTGCGAAGAAGGTGGAGGAGTTCACCGGAAACAGCATAACCCCCGAAAAGCTGGGCGAGGCGATCAGGATAATAAACAACAAGCGCAAGGCCATGGCGAGGGTATATAATGCGCGCAAGTCCGAATGCCTGCCCATATCGGGACGCGACGTGCTGCTCATGACGCAGATATCCTTCTTCGACGATCCGGTACGCTGCGCGGAGATGTGCAACAGGCTGGCGGACGAGCTGGAGCAGCGCATAAAGGACGGCGTATCCGTGGTTCCCGAGGGCACCAAGCGCATACTCGTCACCGGCACGCCCATGGCGGTACCCAACTGGAAGCTGCATAACATAATAGAGACCAGCGGCGCGGCAGTCGTATGCGAGGAGATGTGCACCGGCACCCGCTATTTTGAGAACCTGGTGGACGAGACCAAGACCACGCTGGACGACCAGTTCATGGCGCTGTCCGAGCGGTACATGAAGACCAACTGCGCCTGCTTCACCCCGAACTATGGCCGCATAGACGATCTGCTCAGGATGGTGAAGGAATACAAGGTGGACGGCGTTATCGACTGCAGCCTGAAGTTCTGCTGCCTGTATGATACCGAGAAGTACAGCGTGGCCCGCGCCCTCAAGGAAGCCGGAGTACCGGTGCTCGGCCTTGAAACGGACTATACCGATACCGACGCCGAGCAGCTCCGCACCCGCATAGGCGCGTTCATAGAGATGCTCAACAACAGATAATGTCTGACGTAAGGTACTATGTGCTCTTTGCAAACTATGAGCAGGGGCTGAAGCTGCACGGCATACTGGATGGCGCCGGTGTGCAGAACAGGATAGCGCCTGCGCCCCGCTGCATACAGGGAGAGCTTTCCTGCGGTATGTCGCTGCTCATCGAAAAGGAGCACATCGACGAAGCCAGAGAAGCCATAAAAGCCTCCGGGGCGGAGTATCACGATATTGTTCCGCTGGAGGGGCAGATGAAGGCGCATAGGGATAAGTATTGTTAGGGATACGGCGTTATCGGCTTTGACGATAACGCCTGTTTTGTTATTGTTTGTATGAATTTTATCAATATCGGACGCGATGGTATTATCGTGAAACAGATATTCGCCGCTTATGAACGCGCCCATTTGACTGATGCCGCAGGGTGGGCCTGGTGTTCCAGAGTCCGTCGCCATTCCCGTTTTCCATTTACAAAAACATGACTTACGGGTTAAAATACTACGGTAAAACCGGCAGGAAGGAACTGGAGAGCGCAGTAATAGAGGATATGCTGTCGGAAATGAAGAAGGATTACTCCATAGTGATAGTGACCCACAACATCGCTCAGGCAAAGCGTATAGCGGACGAAGTTGCGGTGATATTCGATGGCAGGCTAATAGAGAACGGATCAGCAGCTGAAGTCTTTGAGCTGCCCAAACAGCAGCTCACCCGCGAATTCCTTGCGGGAATATACGGATAGGGAGAAAGCATGATAAGGATAGACGTACCCGGACGGGAGATCATAGAGATAGAGCATGTAGTGCTGGATTACAACGGTACCATAGCCCTTGACGGGCAGCTCATAGAAGGCGCGGCATGGCGAATAAGGGAGCTTTGTAAGAGTGCCCATGTTTACGTGCTTACAGCCGATACCTATGGCACGGTAAGGTCACAATGCGACGGCTTGGGTGCCGAGGTGAAGACGTTCCCAAGGGCTAACGCCGCAGAATGTAAGGAAGAGATAGTGCGCGCCCTTGGCGGCAAGGTTGCCTGCGTAGGCAATGGATTCAACGATATAAAGATGTTTGATATAGCGGAATTGTCCATTGCCATCATGGACGGCGAGGGAGTGTGTGCCGGCCTGATAGCTCACAGCGATGTATTGGTGCGCAGCGCAGAGGAAGGCATGGACTTGCTGCTTAAGACGGACAGACTTCGTGCGACTCTTAGGACATGATCTGGCATAGAAAGAAATATAATTGATAAAAACGATAACAGCCAATATAACATCACACCTGTGTATTTGTAATAAGTCAAAATAAGTGCTATTATAGATGCAGATAAAGAACCGGCTGAAACAAAAACCTCTTATTCTTATTTCTTACTTATTAATACAGCGGAGAAAGAAACACTGCCATGCGGGGCAGTGCTTCTTTTTGCGCAAAATGTTGTCTTTTTGGCGTAGCAGCATCTGCTGCCATGTCCTCGGTAATATCGGCTATTGGGTCGCCTGTGCACTGCAAATAGGCCGCAGTGAAGGGAACACCGTTGGGGTCGGCAGGGTATACGCCCTTGGAGTGCATGGTGTAGTAACCCATTAGTCCCGCGGCTTCAATGTCCTTTAGTGTAGCATCGCGCAGGCACTGATGGATCATGGTTCCTATCATTTCCCAGTGGGCGATTTCCTCAGTACCTATGTCGTTACAGGTGGCCTTTACCCGGTTATCCGGCATGGAGAAGCGTTGGGTAAGGTAACGGCAGCCTGCGGCCAGTTCGCTGTCCGGTCCGCCGTACTGGGCCATGAGCGCCTTTGCCATGCGGGGGTTGGGAGTGGTGATGTTTACGGGGTATTCAAGCTTTTTCTGATAGATCCACATTTAGTCTTTTCCTCCTTAATCCCAGGGCCATTCGCTGCAAACGTAGCAACCCGTGGCAGTCGCCGAGTGGCCGAAGTTCATAAGCGGGCCGTACTGCTCCTCATAGGCGGCAATGAGCTCCTTGAGCCGGGTGGAGTAGTACAGGTAGTCGCTGCGGGCAGCGGCGTCTCCGGGGTGGGTGTCGAGATACAGGTTCAGCTCTACGGCAACAAACTGATATTCGCTTATGGTTTTAAGCAGTTCACATCTTGTCATGTCGTCCATTGCGGCCTCCTTACATTACAAGCTCAGGAAAGAGCGCGCCGTTGTTCAGAGCCTCGCAGGGGCAGAACCCCTGAAGGTAGGCCTGATCCGGGAAGTATGCGGCAGCAAGAGGAATGCTGCCTGCGGCCGATGCAAGGTTGACGCCGCTGTCCCAGCCGGAGCAGGGCTGGGTGCTTGCGGTGCCGGCAGCCACAAGTATTCCGCTGTCGGAGCAGACAGGCTCTGCGCAGCGGCATGTGTTGTTTTTTAGATTCACGGTTTTGCCTCCTTAGCGCCCTGTTACATGGTATTACAGGGCATTTATATATGGCATAATATGCGGGCCACATATGGTAAGGTTACACAAAGGCAAACAAAAAAGAGCCGGGGATGACCGGCTCCTTGGCTGCGGTTTTTTGCGTTATGCGGCGGCCTGATCCGTTGTGGCCGCGCCGTCCTGCTCTGCGGGGGTCTCCGCCGTCGCGGCCTCAGTTGCCGGGGTCACGGCGGGCGCGGTGTAGGTAACGGAGGGGATAAAGGAGAGCGCCATATACTCTTCGCCTGCGGCGGAGTCCAGGTCGATGTGAGCTATGGTAAACTGTACATCGGTCTTAGAGCCTTCCTTCAGAGCAGCCTCATGGTAGAACAGGCGGAAGCTGCCGTCCTTGAGCCGTACCAGCAAGCCTATGGGCTTTTCGGGTGAAGCTACCGTCTCGGAAGCTGAGGCTTCCTCCTCGGTTTTCTTTTTCTTATCCTTCTCGGAAGCGTCATCTTCCTTGGCCTTCTCTATCTGTACGGATACGTTGGGGAAGCCGTTGAGGTATACCACGCGGAAATCGCCCTCGGTAATCCACTCTGAGTAGCTTGCCCAGTTATTGCCGGACATGGATTCCATTGTCAGGGCGGGGCTGCCTTCGGTGTAGCTGACGAAGGAGCCGGCAGGCGTGGCGGCAGTCTCGGCCGCGGTATCTTCGGTTTTCTTCTTATCCTTGCTGTCCTTGGCAGTCTCCTCGGCGGGCTTGGGTTCGCCTATGGTGCCCTTTATATACGCGGTATTTACATTGGTGGCAAGTGTCTCCAGCAGCTGCTCACGGTTGGCAGAAAGGCTGTACAGCTCGGAGTTCAGGCTGGTAACGCCCTCCAGAGTGAGACTGGGCAGGAAACGCTGAATATAGGGGGCGTAATCCTGACTGGACATATAGGCGGAAGCCGCGTCTACGGTGCCGAGGGCCAGGGCACTGGTGCGGAAGTCCGCATATGCGTTTGCATCGGCAAAAGAGTCAAGTGCCGTGCGGAAGGCTGTGTCGCCGGTGCCGGAGGCTGCCTCCACAACGGCAGCTATTGCAGGACTTTCAATGCCGAACTTTGATAGCTCCTTTACCTGATCCGCGTTTGCAAGAGCCTCCGCGAACAACTTATCGGTAGCATTCATTGTTATCACCACACAGCCGTCGGCAACGGTCAACTGGGTAAGGTCGTTAAGGAAGGGATGTATGCTACGGCTTATCTTTACGTTGAGCGCGGAGGGCTCGATGTCAAAGCGACCGCAAACGAAGCCCATGGGCAGGCCCCAGCCGTTTCCAAGCTTTATGCTGTTTACGGAAATAGTGATGTCGGTATCGTCTACGGACACACCGCAGTTGGCAGATAGAGGAATGCGGACGCTGCCGAAGCAGGTAAGCTCAACATTTGCGGTAAGGGCATTGTTGTCGGTGGATATTCCCATGCCCGAGAGGCGAATGTTCTTGTCGGCCAACGCGGTATCCATCTTTTCCAGCTTCTCAATGGCGCCCGTCTGGTAGAGCAGCCACCACAGGTCGTTCTTGTCAAGCCTTACGGACATTGTTTTATCCGCAGAGGAGAAGGCATAACGCTGTGTGAAATCCATGGGCTGGCTCTGTACGCATTCGGTGATGTTATCGTACTCGGTACCGCACTTCTGGAGGTAAAGCAGGAAGCCGGCGAAAGCGGCTACGATGACCAGTATTACTGCAAGCACTATGAGCAGCGCTGTCTTTATGCGCTTTTTCCTTTGCTTTTTCTTCCTGCGCGCTTCGCGGGCGGCTTCTTTGCGTGCCGCGCGCTCCGCAGCTTCCTCGTCTGTAAGTATTCTTTCAGTTTCCCGTACGGGGGTATCGGTTTCCATAGTTCAACTATCCTTTCATTGTTCCGGCACAGTACAAAGTGTGAGTTGGCCGGTACAAATAAATAATGGTAACGACATATATAACTACATATATGTACATTGTGCATTTTATCACGCGGAGCCGAATCTAACAAGAGTATAGTGAAAATTGACATATTTTGCCGGTGAAAAAGGACGAGAAACAGGAATAATGTCGTCGTTAACCGCAGAAAATAATTCCTATTAAAAAGGTGGGAATTATTGACACGGCAAGCTGACGATGATATACTTAGCCATAGAAAATCATAGTATACAGGTGGGAATTGAGGTGACGTGCCCATGAAGCTGTCTACAAAGGGCAGATACGGTCTGAAGGCCATGGTGGATCTTACCGTGGCATACGGCAGGGGATATGTGAGCATAGCTACTCTGGCACAGCAGCAGGGCATAAGCGAATCCTATCTGGAGCAGCTGATAGCCTCCTTGAAAAAGGCGGGCCTTGTTGAATCCGTAAGGGGAGCACAGGGCGGATACGCGCTGTCGCGCAAGCCTGAGGATATAGATGTGGGCGAGGTACTGCGCGCGCTTGAGGGCAGCACCTCCGTAATGGACTGCGTGGACGTGAACGGCGCAAGCTGCGACAATGCATGTAGCTGCAGTGCCAGGCCCCTGTGGCTCAAGCTGCAAAAGAGAATAGACGAGGTACTGGATACGACTACACTCGCCGATATGGCGGAGGACTATAAAACACAATTGAGACGCTTTGACAGCGCTCAGGAGAGGAAAAACTGACATGAGAAGAGTATATATGGACAACGCGGCCACGACGGCCCTCGCACCGGAGGTCCTGGAGCAGATGATGCCTTACCTTACCGACATATACGGCAACCCCTCCAGCGTACATTCCTTCGGGCGGGAGGCAAAGGCGGGAGTGGACAAAGCCCGACAGCAGCTTGCCAAGGCCCTCAACGCAGAGCTGGACGAGATAATCTTCACCGGCTGCGGCACAGAGAGCGACAACACCGTGCTGCTGGGCGTTGCCGAGCGCTACAAGAGCAAGGGAAATCACATAATAACTACAAATATCGAGCACCACGCAATACTTCATACCTGCGAATACCTTGAAAAACATGGCTGCGAGGTGACCTATCTTCCCGTGGATGAAAACGGCATGGTAACGGCGGAGCAGGTAAAAAACGCCATCAGGGACAATACCGTACTGGTATCCGTAATGTTTGCAAACAACGAGGTGGGAACCATAATGCCCATTGCCGAGATAGGCAAAGTGTGTAAGGAAAAGGGCGTGTTCTTCCACACGGACGCAGTACAGGCGGTAGGCCATGTGCCCATAGACGTAAAGGCCATGAATATAGACATGCTGTCGCTCTCCGCCCATAAGTTCCACGGGCCAAAGGGCGTGGGTGCGCTGTATGTCCGCCGGGGCATACGACTTCCCTCCCATATAATGGGCGGTGCGCAGGAGCGGGGCCGCAGGGCCGGCACCGAAAATACCGCAGGCATCGTTGGCCTCGGCGCAGCGATAGAGCTTGCATGTAGCAATATGGAAGAAAATGCCAGGCGCATGACTGCACTGAGAAACAGGCTAATGGAGGGCATAGAGCGCGAAATACCCTATGTAAAGCTCAACGGCCACCGCACAGAGCGCCTTCCCAACAACGTGAACTACAGCATAAAGTTCATAGAAGGAGAGTCCATACTGCTGATGCTGGATATGAACGGCATAGCGGCCTCATCAGGCTCTGCCTGCACCTCCGGTTCGCTTGATCCCTCCCACGTGCTGCTGGCCCTGGGACTGCCCCACGAGATAGCACACGGTTCCGTGAGGCTTACACTGGGTGACGACACTACCGAGGAAGATGTAGATTACGTAATAGAGGTACTGAAAAAGACCGCAGAGCGGCTTCGCGCCATGTCCCCGCTGTACAAGGGATAAAATAACAAAATAAAAGGAGAACAGCCATATGTATACCGAAAAAGTACTCGATCACTTCAGCCATCCCCGCAACATGGGCGAGCTTAAGGACGCAAACGGAGTAGGCATGGTAGGCAACGCCAAGTGCGGAGACATCATGCAGATGTTCCTTAAAATAGACGACGACGGCATAATTGAGGACGTGGGCTTTAAGACCTTTGGCTGCGGCGCTGCCATAGCCACCAGCTCCATGGCCACAGAGATGATAAAGGGTAAGAGCATAAACGAGGCGCTGAAGCTCTCCAACGCCGCGGTAGTTGAGGCGCTGGAGGGGCTGCCCCCCCAGAAGATACATTGCTCCGTGCTGGCTGAGGAAGCAGTAAAAGCCGCCCTCGAGGATTATTATAAGCGCAAAGGCGTCGAGATGCCTGAGGAACTTAAGAAAAAGGCAGAGCACAAGGACGTACACGAGGTTCAGGAATAAAGTCTGGCAGTGCATACATAACTTAACATAGTTGCCTCGCTCCTTTGTGGGAAGAATAAGCCCGAAAGGAGTGAGGCTTTTTTATGAAGACCGTATCGTTTATGGCGGGAATGGCAGCCGGCATGGTAATGGCGGGCGCGGCGCTGTCCGCAGCATACCCCGATGTACCCAAGAGAATGGGAAGGGATGCCAAAAAGATGGTTCGCTGTGGCAGACGCATGATGAGCAGCGTGCTCAAATAAGGCCGCAGACCGGCGAAAAGATGACCTGTTTGTGAATAACGGGTCATTTTTTGTGTAATACCTCTTTGCCGGTTTACAAAAATATGGTAAAAAGGGTATAATTTAGGTGAATGGAGGGTTCAAGATTATGGGCGACCAGACAAACGAAACCGTACACTTCAAGATCCAAAAGGAACGTACCAAGGCCGGCGACGTGCTCATGCGGGTATATGAGGCCATGTCAGAGAGGGGCTACGATCCCGTCAACCAGATAGTTGGCTACCTGATCTCCGGCGACCCTACATACATCACCAGCTATAATAACGCCAGATACCTTATACGCATGCTGGAGCGGGACGAGCTTCTGGAGGAGCTGGTAAAGTATTATGTGGAGTCCCACGGCCCTACCATCAGTTGACAAAGACACACAAGGTTTTAGGAGCCAAACAGCACGGCATAACCGCGTCGTCCTCATTTGAAATACATCCAGTATTTCTGCACTCGTCCTCCTTGTTCTGCCATACTCTTTGACTTCTAAAACTCAAAGACCCTAAAGAGTTTGCTTTGAGGGCGATCCAAGGCCGAGGAGCGCAGTACTACTGGAGGTAATTCAAGCGACGAGAACGCAGGAGCGCCCCAAAACAAACCTTTAGGGCTTGTGGGCTCTTGTCAACTGATGGTATAGAAGGCGAATAAGCGACATAAAATACGCCGCGTATTTTTCGCGGCCTTTTTAAAGAATAATTTAAGGAATAAAACTGATATTATGATGAGAGTGCTTGCCCTTGACATAGGGGATAAACGCATAGGAGTGGCGGTGAGCGATCCGCTGGGCATTACCGCCCAAGGCCTTGAGACTTACACCCGGACAGGCGACCTGGATAAGGACACTGACTACCTAATAGCGCTGGCCAACAAATACAAGCCGGTGCGGCTGCTTTTCGGTATGCCCCGCAATATGGACGGAAGTTACGGCTTTGCAAGCGAAAAGGTTAAGGAATTTGCCGCCGCCATGTGCGAAAAGTGGGACGGAGAGCATACCTTCTACGACGAGCGGCTCACTACCGTTCAGGCGGAAAGGGTGCTGTACGAGGCCGAGATGGATTGGCGCAAGCGACGTAAGGTGATAGACAAGCTGGCGGCTGTGGTAACTCTGGAAGGCTACCTTGCTACCAACCCAAAGCTTTGACAGGGAGATGAAAAGATGAAAGACAGGAATATAATAGATCAGATAGGCGAAGACGTAGTGCTGCTGGATGAGGACGGAAAGGAGAACACCTTCGAACACATACTTACATTTATGTATGAGGGTAAGAAATATGTAGCGCTTTCTCCCATTGCGGATGAGGAAAGCGCTATGGACGACGATGAGGCGGAGGTGGTGCTGTTCCAGATAACCAGCGAAAACGGAGAGGATACCTACGTCAGCATAGACAACGAGGTGCTGCTGGACGAAGTATTCGCCGAGTTTCTCGACCTCATGGACGAGATAAACGAGGAAGAGGACAAGGAATAGGCCGATTTATAAAAAAGCCGCAAAGCTGCGGTTTTTTTATTTTTATTGTTGCATATAAAGCGGACTTCATGGTATACTCATGCTCGTATGGATATGCGAATGGAACGCATATATCACACACCCGGATGGACCGGCGGTTCGTGCCTGTGACATGGGTTGCCCGTGCGGGAAGAAGTCCGGGGAGGAATAAATAACGAGGAGGATCATAAAATGTCAGTTATTTCCATGAAGCAGCTTCTTGAAGCAGGCGTACACTTTGGTCATCAGACCCGCCGTTGGAACCCCAAGATGCGCCCGTTCATTTTCGGCGCCCGTAACGGTATCCATATCATCGACCTCCAGCAGACCGTGAAGCTGTACCGCACCGCCCACGACAAAATCGTGGAAACCGTCGCCAACGGCGGCCGCGTGCTGTTCATCGGTACCAAGCGCCAAGCTCAGGAAGCCGTCGCCGCCGAAGCCGGCCGCGCCGGTCAGTTCCATGTGACCAACCGCTGGATGGGCGGCACCCTCACCAACTTCGCCACCATTCAGAAGAGCATCGAACGCCTCAAGAAGCTCGAAGCCATGTTCGCCGACGGTTCCGTGAACCGCTACCAGAAGAAGGAAATCCTGACCCTGCAGCGCGAAATGGCCAAGCTTGAGCTGACCCTCGGCGGTATCAAGGACATGGATCGCCTCCCGCAGCTCGCCTTCATCATCGACCCCAACCGTGAAGAAATCGCCGTCAAGGAATGCCGCAAGCTCGGCATCCCGATCGTGGCCGTCACCGACACCAACTGCGATCCCGACGTCATCGACTACATCATCCCCGGCAACGACGACGCCATCCGCGCCATTAAGCTTTTCGTCACCGCCATGGCCGAAGCCTGCCTCGAAGGCGAAGCCATGCGCAAGGATTCCAAGAACAAGGACGCCGAGGAAGAACTGAAGAAGGCTGCCGACGCCGAAGCCAAGGCTGAAGAAGCCCCCGCTGTCGAAGCCGCCGCCGAATAACCAACGTTTTCCG
>ERZ857998.1636-NODE-1636-length-24253-cov-4.234978_pt1 | contig 24253 bp, 36 predicted proteins | sample MGYA00519954_ERZ857998 | MGnify/ENA primary metagenome ERZ857998 (study PRJEB31778, sample SAMEA3449424) | human gut metagenome | biome: human gut; feature: human-associated habitat; material: faeces | place: United Kingdom | collected 2010/2012 ...
CCGTGCCGACCTCAACAGTCGCCGCAACCGCCGCCTCAACCGCCGCCTGTGCATCCTTGACAGCCTGCTTCGCGTCCGCTGCCGCCTGCTGTGCAGCCGTGGCCGAGCTTGTCACCTTCTCGGCCGCCGCGTTCGCGTTCTGCGACGCCTCGTTTGCGTCGGTAATCAACTGCACAAGTATCGGATACTCGTTCGTCGATTGCGCCGTATCCTCGTTAAAGAACGCCTTGCGCGCCGAGAAATTGAATCGCGCCGTCGTAACGAGCGTATCCTGCAGTTCCCCGGAATACACTTGCAACTCGCACTCGGTCGTACCGACGCCATAGGACTCTTTGCGCAGTTCGATGGTAATCTCGTTTCCCACAACGGAAACGCCATTACCCTCCTCGCCGCTATCCTGCATGGTTGTACCGCCTGTCTTGGCAAATACTGCAACTACACGGCAACCTGTCAATTCAACCGCTTCGCCACCATCGGTCAGCGTGATGTGGAAAACATTGCCCGTGTCACCCTCGACCAGTTCAAATTCACGATTGGACGGAGGCCGCTTGAGATCGACGGCGATGTCAAAAATCTTAGTTACCATTGTTCATGCCCTCCAACTCCGAAATGCGAGAGCGGAGCTGAACATTCTCCTTGTACAACTCCGCTAATTGTTCCGTTATGCGTCTGAAGTTCTCATTGATTCGCGTTTCGTTCGCGTTCACCGATTGACGCTGCATCGGATTCTGCGGCGCATCCAGCTTGATGTTATATAAAGCCTGTAGTGGCATTACTTAAACTCCTTTTCCAAGCGGACGTCGAAACCGCCCTGTACGGAGAAATAGCTGCCCGCTTCGTTCTCGATACGAATACTGAACCGGCGCGCTAAGTCAACCGACAGCGGCTCGCGGAAATATCCGTCGTTGTCCTCCGCCCACAGCAGGCGGTCAACGATGCGCTCCTGCCCATCAGCCGTAACAATGAGCCGCAGCGCTGTTCCCTCCGCGCGCATGATGATTTCCCGAATCTGCTTTTTATAGTATTTTGCGGCAAGGTCTGTCGGCTGGGTCTGCCAGTACGCCTCGATGTTCTCCCCATCGTAGGTCGTTCCGCTCTCGAAACGGTACAAATACCGGGCGTCCGTCAACAGATACACCACGCCGTCGTAGGAGGTGAGGTCCGCCACCTTGAAGCCATCGCGCACCATATAGGCTCCGGTCAGCACGTCATACTGGACAAGCGCGTTGTCGTACTCGCCGGCATCCGTGCGGCAGGAGAAGTACATACGGTTGTTCTCGACGACTCCCTTGGAATCCGCGACCGATTTGACGGTGCGCAGAAACTTCATCAACTGCGGCGCGCCGCCGTCGGCGGGAACAATCGCCGAGCCGTTGTAATACTGCATCCCGGTCTTTGTGAGGAAAAACGGCTGGTCATACAACGTCACTACGGACGAGTTCGCCATGCTCTCAGCGGTCGGACTGATCCGTTCCAGCGTGAACGTGGACGGCCTGTCGCCGTACAGGCGCCAAGTGCTGTACCGTTTGAAGATAATCATCTGGTTCGACAGCGCACGAATACCGATAATCGGGTCGCCGTCCGCCTCGCCAACCTCGACGTAGCCGCCGCTTGCATCCTCTGAGGCGTCAACCGCAAGCCAGTCCTCGATAGAACGGCCGTCGCCCGCAACCGCCGACCAGTACAGACGTCCCGGCGCTTCGGGGTCGCCCGCGGCCCACAATCGGCTGTAATACTTATCGATATAGCCGGCCGTGGCGTTAGACCCGCCGCCGCGGATCTTGGCGATATCGCCCGCGCTCGGGTCCGTGTACGGCGTCGTTGAGAACGTGAGCGTGTTCGCCGTATACGACGCGACCTGCGCCCAGCTATCGCCAAAGTACAGGCCGTCTATATATGCGCGGCGCTGCTGTTCCGCTGTCATGGCGGCTGTCAGCGTGACCGTCAGCGTGGCGGCGTCATAGGACTGGACCGTGCCCTCATAGATATACTCGCCGCTGCCAAACAGCGTTGCTTCGTCGGTATCGACGTTCAGCTTGATAATCTGCGTCTCACCCGTCGCCACAAGGATAAACTCATCCAGCCCGATCTTGGTTTGCAAGAAATCAATTTCGCCGGTGGTGAGGGCGGGGTCGAATGTGTATACCGTAGACCACACCCCGCCATTGGCCGCGTAGATATTCCCCCGGCCGACAATATAAAACTTCTCGCTCCTGCCGCGGACAGGAATAATTTTCAGCAGCCTGTCCGTGTTCGGGATAGCTGCCGCCACTTCTTTTTCAAACCCCGCTGCAACGGACAGGTTTCCGTCTTTGGTGTCGATGTTCCGCGCGTCGGAGGCGGTCTCCGCGGGAAGCAGCGAACCGTCCTTTTGCTGCTGGATGCCGTAAAACTCAAAGACTCGATAATTGTCCATTGCACACCCCTTAATAGTTCAATATCTGAAAGCTCCGCGGCTCGCCGCGGTGAATGCGTTCAAGGTTTCGTACCTTATTGTTGAAGATGGAAAAATGCGCCGAGGCCGTACCTTGTGTATCGGGGTCCCCGCCGCAACGCTGACACGCGACCACATAATAGGGGATGACCGAGTGCATATAGCTCGGCAGCTCCGGCGTATCCGTGGACGAACTCATGGCTTTTGGGACGAAACGGTATGTAACGACCGCCTCCGTCGCGCTCGTTGCGACAACAAAAAGGCCGCTGCCCTCCGGGTCCTGCTGGTAGAAAACCGGCTGGCCATTGACCGTGATCGACGTCACACGGATACATTCGCGCTCCAAGTCGTTAATAGAAAAAGCGCCGTCGGTCAGCGTGACAGTTTCCTTGCGCTCCTGCTTGATGCGCTGGATGATTTCCTCGACCGCATCGTTGGCGTACTTCGTAAACTGCGCACGGTAGTGGTCGATGGTGTGCGCGTCTGTGCCGCGCTCCAACATCACAAGCGAGGTCGAGATAATGTCATTCAGCGTCATAGCATAGCCCCCTTAACTGACCTCTGCGCCTACACCGAATGAAAATTTCTCATATTCCTTGCGATTCGCCCGCGCAATCGCGTCGCGTTCAAGAATGAACTCCACCATCGAGCGGGGCAGCTCCAAAATCTCGCCGCGCTGGTAGCGGCTCACCTTGCCGTTGATGCACACTTCGAGAAACTGCGGTCCGTCGCCCTGCGCCGGATCAATCGGGATCGTGAACGGAATCGTCTGCTCTGCTTTCTTCTCCGCCGTCTTGGGCTTGCTGTTCTTCTGCGTAGTCTCCATAAAAAGCCTCCTGTCATGATTGAGTGGGCGGGGCCACGTTCAAGCAGCCCCGCCGAGGTGTCGGTTAGGTTCAGCTCGCCGCCGTCTGGATGTCGATAATCCAGAGCGGGTTGAGCACTTTCGCCGCATACGCCATGACCTTTGCGCCAACGGTAGCGATCTGGTTGAGCGGGTCAGCAGCGCCGGAGCTGCCGGCGGGCTTGGTGTAAGTCTTAATCGCACGGCTGCCCTCAATGTCCACGATGCCGTAGGCATCCGCGCCGAAGATCAGCGAGTGATGCAGTTCGACCGGGGACGAAGCGGTATTGTTCGCCGCGTAACCCTCCGTGCTCTCGACGAACACGACGCCGTACATCTTGCCAAGCTCGCCGTTGTAGATAGCTTCCTTGTCCTGATACTGACGGACGGCTTTCCAGTCGGCATCATTCTGCAGGTCGTACGCAACGTCCGGATCGACGATGCAGATGAAGTGTTTGCTGCGGCCGTTGGTGAACGGGCGCGCCTTGTTCTTCTTGAGCGTGCGGACAGCCTTGCGAATTTCCGCAATCGTCATAACGGCGCTCGAAGCCACAGCGTTCGCGTTCGCCGCACCGCCCGCATACTGCACGCTGGTGGTCGCAAGCATCGCGTCGCGCGTCACCCAGTCGAGCACCGTGCCGAGCTGTTCGCCCAGCAGCGAGGCGCTGTCACGGGCTACGGCGTCAAGCGCGGTCAAGTCGAGCATATCCGTGATCTTGACATACGCGCCGTACTGCTCAACCGTTGCGGAAACGGTCGTCTGACTGAGCAACTGCGCCGTGGGCACTTCACCCTCGACGAGCTTCTGCCCCGGATTGCTGGCCGCGCCGGCGCTCTCCGTGCTCGCCGTAAACAGGTTATAGCGGCGCCAGTTGATCGTTTTGCCGCTGTTGCGGGGGAGCGGCTTGGACTGGCCGAACTGCGCATACACGAATTGGGTCTTGGCCGTTTCGAGCACCTTTCGGTCGTTGTAGCTCTGCATCGTAGTGGAGAGCGTAGTCGTGGTATTCAAAGCTGTGTTAGGCATTTTACTTGTTCCTCCAAATCAGATTTTTGAATTTGTCAGAACCGCACGCGCCGTCCCATTCTGAGGCTCTGCTCGATCTGCTTGTCAATCTTCGCAAATTCCTCGCTGCTCATGTTCTCAAAGTCGAGCTTGGGCGCGGGAGCGCTGCCACCACCCACACGCATGGGACGCGGAGCGGCTTTCTGCCGTTGTACCTCCGCCTGCGTTGCGGCGTTCTGCTGTGCTTTCCAAATCTCCAGCGCGGCCTCCGCCCCGTAGCGTTGCAGATTCCCCACAAACGCGGCGGTCATGTCGCGACGAGGGTCAAACGATGGCGGTACAAGGCCCGCGTCGTGCGCTGCGGTCATCTGCTGCGCAAGAGACTCCGCCTCAGTCATCTGCGGTCTGGGCTCGTATGCGGTCTGACGGTTGTTCAAATAGTCCTCATAGAACGCTGTCGGGTTCTTGGCGTACTCTTGCGCCTTTTCCGTGTTGCGTTCCCTACGGATGCGGTCGAGGGCCTCCTCTGCCGAGATGCCATCTTTCGCCATGCGCTCCCGCAAGAGCATTTGCCCCGCAAGGAACTCCGGCGTTTTCTGGAACTTCTCTCGCTCCCGTTCAAGTCGGGCGCGGAGCGCAAGGTTGAAATCCCTCTGGTCCTTAATCGGCTCCTGCGCGTCGTCGTCACGCGGCTGGGCCTCCGGCTGCGCGTCCGCCTCCGGCTGCTCTACGACCGTTCCAGTCTCCGATACGTCCGACTGCATCAAGTCAGACAGGCTAATATCATCAACACCAGCAGCGCCGTCGTCGTACTGCTGTTCGGATGTCTCCGTGTTGATGGCTTCAAATTCGACCGTATTTTCCATGTAAACCTCCAAGTTAAACGCCCATCATGGCCGGCGTCGCCAGTTTTATGTGAAACGGGTTCCCCCGTAGCACGCTTTTATGTAATGGCCTGCGCCATCTCCGCGCTCGGTTCGCCGTAGCCCGTCGCCTGTTGAGCCTGCGTCTCCTGCGCGCCCTGTGCCACCATGGCGGCTCGCATCTGCTCCGCGGTGTTCCGGTAGCCGTCTCGCTCCTGCGTGAGCTGCTCGACGGCCTGCGTGAGTTGCGCGACCTGCTTCTGTAGGGCGAGCATCCCGCCGCGCTGCGCTCTGCGCACGTTCTCCAACAGCGGCTCCAAGCCGTCATACTCAAGGCCCTCCATCATAATGACCGGATCAACCGTGTCGCCGAGCACCTGTAACATCTGGAGCATGAGCTCGTTGTGCATGAGCTTCGTGTACTTCGTCTGTCGCGCCGTCTTGACCGTGATATAGTGCTCTATTGGCATGGGCCGGTTGTCCATGTCAAGCATGAACTTCCTGCTGAACGGCACGATCAGCCGCTCGCCGTTGACCGTGACCGGCACCTGTCGTTCGTTCACCGCGAACTCGCGCAGCATATCGAGCTGCATCCGGACCGCTTTCCGGAACGAGCTGTGAATGGCACGGCCCTCCATGCGGCTGCGCTTCGTACTCATTTCCTGCAGCGCCGTGATGGCGCTCGCCGCCGTGACTCCGCTGCTGGTCTGTCCGCGGCTCTGGTCGTTCGACCCGCTCTCCGTCTTGATACTGTCGCGTATCATCTGGATATAGGTCATGGCGTAGGATGGTAGCGGCTGGGGCTGCTGCCATTGAACCGCCGCGTTCGGGTCTCCGGTGGTCTCGATCACCTCTTTTGAGAAGTCGCGCGCGTCGTCGTAGTCTACAAGGTCTTTCTGGACAAAGATGCGCGGCCGGGAAGCGCGAAAAGCGTTCACCAGCAGGATTTGATCCAGTTTGTCGCTGAACCGCTGCGCGTCCTTGAATAAGTCCGTAATGCCGAGGCCGAGTGCGCTGCCCTTTTGTGGGAACAACCGGCATACCTCGAACGGGTACAGGCCGTGACTGTAATAGCCCTCCGGCCGACTGTCCGCGGAGTTTTCAAGCACCTGCCCGCCGGCCAGCTTCACGAAATGAACGCTGTGCTTATGCGTCTCCGGGTCGTACACGCGAAACCACGCCTCGATCAGCCGGAAGTCTCGCCGGTCAGACGGCGCGGTGGTCGCGTCGAAGTCGTCATGGTCGGAACGCACAAGGTCGTTATCGCCACGCATGAACGGGTAGTGCTCCGGATAGTGCTGCAGGAACCAGTCCCGCGGCCGGCGGGCAACCTTGAACACCGCGCGCCCGTCCTGTATGTCCATGGCCTGTGGGTCGCATAGCCAGTTTTTATTGACAATATATCGGATATATGAGCCGCCCACGCCGTTGTTCAGATCGGGGTCATAGCCGATCTCCCACACGCCCCAGCCGCAATTCAGAACGTCGTGGACCAGACTGGAATACTCCTGCTCAAAGTCGCACGCCTCCAGCTCCTCCGCCAGTACCGTCGTCAGCACCTTAGCACGCACTTCATTGCCCACACCGTCCGGGCGGATAACGGCCTCCGGGAACTCGTCCGACAAATCCGCTTTCAGGTTCTCAATCGTGGAGGTAATAATCGGCGTGGAGGGCTTAGGCATATTCGGCTGCCGCGGATCGCCGAACGCCTCCGGCGCCTGCCCCTCCCAATGATTGCCCTGATAAATCCGCTCGTTGTCGTCGATGCGGTCCCATTCCTCGCGGTAGTAATCATTCGTATACTCCCGGAACAGCGAATAAATGGCGTCTGCAAATCGCGTGTCCTGTTCTCCCGGCTCGTGCTTCTGAAACAGCCCCTCGCGGATGATCTCCATCTGGGTCTGCTCTCGCTCAAGCACCGGCGCGTCCTTCAATGTCTCCATAACTCATCCCCTCACAAATCCATAAATCCGCTCGCCCGCGGCCGCTTTGGCTCGGCAAACGGGTCGAATGCCAGCACCTTGGCCTGCTTCGTGTCTTTCACCCTTGCCGGCGACGGGCGGCTCATTAAGCCATAGCGCAGGGCCTCGGCCGCGTGATCCTCACAGCGCCCCGATACGTCCTCGTGGTCGTGGTTGTCGTACTCCAACAGCGGCAGCGTGCGTATCAGGTTCGTACAATTACTGAATATCTGTAAGTACGGCAGGCCGTCCGGCGCGGTCGCCAAACACTCCCGTACCCGCTGCCAGCCCACCTTTCGATTGTTGTCTGCCTTTATGACCGTCACGCCCAGCTTGGCAAAGGTCTCTGCCACGCTCTCGCCGCCCATGACGTCGCGCACACCGCGCTTTTGCCACATATCCGGCGAGGCCACCGTGTACGAAATATCGTCCAAGCCGTTCTGCTGCTTAATCAGCCGTGCCATATCCGCCGCAAGTGTCTCCCGCTGGTAAATCTCCCGGTACACATACACCCGCCGGTCCGGTGCAACGGCGAACCACAGCACGCAGCATGGGTCGTTATAGCCCCAGTCCATCGCCCGGAATTTCTTCCAATGCAGCGGAATGGGGAATGGGTCAACCACGTGGATGTTCCGGCGGAACTCCTTGAAATACTGACCAACAACAACGTCCCAGTCGCCCTCTAAGTGCGCCCGACGCAGGTCCTCCGGCATCGCCTTTAGCACCTTGATATAGTCCGGGTCGTTCTCCATCAGCGCCGTGTTATCTGAGACGCGCGCCTGTATGAACACGTAGTCGTCCGGGTTCTCGTCCTCGGTGAACTGTCTGTCCACAAACAGACGCTTGATGTAGTCGTGACCTACGCCGCCGGGGTTACAGGTGTAATAGATACGCGGCGAAAAATCCGTGCGCGTGTTTCGGTTCGAGGTCGAGATGAATTGCATCTGGTACGGCGTGAACTGCGTGGCCTCCTCGAAGCCGATAACGTCATATTCCTGTCCTTGGTACTGCATGACGTCGTTATCCGTGTCGCAGTAGCCCAGCTTGATGATCGAGCCGTTCTTAAAGGTGAATTTCCGCTCGTCCTTGTTGTACTTGGCAATCTGCGGATTTCCGCACAGCTCCTCATACAGAGGCTGAATGTGGTTGCCCTGCAGCTCGGGGAACGTGCGGCGCAGCAGGAGCAGTTTCAAATTTTCATACCGCAGAGCCAACAGCACAAATTTCCGCCGCATGGCCCAGCTCTTCCCGCCGCCTCTCGCTCCGCCGTATGCGATATGCCTCGCGGTGGCTTTGAAGAACTCCACCTGTCGCGGGTTCGGCAGCCCCTTTAGTTTGTAGTCGTCGGCCATGACGTCTCATCTCCCCAATAAAAAAGCACCCGAAACGGATGCTTGAAATTTTGCTATAGTGGTAGAACGCTGGTACATGGTCTGTATAGTACCTTTCGAGCCGGATGGAACCATTCCCGCCTTTTTTCTGCTCCGCCTTTTCAAATCAAAAAAGCGACGCCCCCTTATTATAAGAAAGAAAAAAACCCTCAAAAAATAAAGGGAAAAAGGACGAAAAGCACACCGCGCGCCGCGTTGCAACTATTCGTTAAAGTAAACTTAAACGAATAGTTCGGTAAAAACCGGTGAATAAACGCCGCATATTCACCGTATATCAACGTATAAAGTGAATAAACGGCGCAGTTTCAAGGTAAAAACGACGTTTGCATAAAATCAACGCGACCAGTCGTCAACGTCGCTCGCCTTGGTGGACTCAACTTTGATAGTGATATTCGGCGATTCGTCTGCGGGTCTGCCATAGCCGAAATTAGTCAAAACCATGGCGGCGATACGCTGGTCATAGTCTCCGACCGTGGACGCCGAAAGCGTGCTTTGCTCTATGCGATCTCGCGCGCGCGCGAGCACGTCGGACATTGTATTGAGCATTTCCGGCGTTAGCTGAGAGTTTTTACTCTCCTTGTTGATATAACTATAAATGGTGTCTTTGGAGCAGCCGAGCCAGACCGCCAGACCGATAACGGAAGGGTACTCCTGACGGATTTTAATATCTCCGTTTTTCAGTTCGCGCACGTCGCGCGACTGCTCGCAATGTTCAAAATATGCCTTGATGCGGTCGGCAAGTTCGCGCGGATCAGTAAAGCTGCAAGCCTGCATTTTATTTCCCTCCTAAAATTTAGTATATAAAAAATCGCCGTGGGGAGTTTTTGCTACAAAAACGCCCCCCGCGCCGTTATCCCGAAAAAGTCTTATACTTTTTGACCCACCCCCGGGACAGGCAGTAAAAAAGAACCGGTTTTCTCCGGTTCTTCACAATACTATTATACAATATAAAACACTATCATTTACTATCATGTTTTCGACGAAAAAAATATTTTTTCAGAAAAATTTGAAAAAGGTGTTGACAATAGGTTTGACCTATGCTATTATGCCGGTGTCGGGAGGGCAAACAGCCACGACTAGCGAAAGGAGATGCCACGCATGGGAATGTCTGACAGCCAGTTCAAGAGTTTCATCCGGTTTTTGCTATCGGCCTTAAAAGATATGTTCGCGGAGACCGATGCAGAAAAGAGAGAGGCGAAGAAGAACGAGATTCTCGACAATCTGCAAAAGGCGCTGGAAGATTGACGGAACGGGGCGAACCGCTCGCCCCATCGAGGGAAAAAGATGGAAAAGAAAGAAACGCCGCAAGCCAGATTTGACAGAGAAAACACTCGAAAGTATGGCATTAAGTTAAACAAGAGGACTGATGCCGAGCTGATATCCAAACTTGACGAGCAATCAAGTATACAAGGGTATATCAAGCGGCTAATCCGCGAGGACATCCAAAAGTAAAAAAAGACCCCGCGACCGTTGCAAGTTTGGCGACGTGAAACGGACGCAGGGCACAACAACCGACAATTAAAAAATCATCGGAGGTATATCTATTATGACAAAGTTTTTCACGAATTGCAAGACCCTTGACGAACTCAAAGCCGCCTATCGCCGTTTGGCGCTGGCAAACCATCCGGACCGCGGCGGAGACACCGCCACCATGCAGGCCATCAACGCCGAATATGCCGAGATGCACAACCGGCTAAAGGACGCGCACAACGCCGCAGCGGACGAGGAGCACCGCACCACCGAGACGCCAGAAGAGTTCATCCGGATTATCTCGATCCTTATGAAGCTGGACGGGCTGGAGGTGGAGCTCTGCGGGCGCTGGCTCTGGATCGGAGGAGAAACCCGCAAGCACAAGGACGCGCTCAAGGCTGCCGGCTGCCGCTGGTCGAAAAATAAGGCGAAGTGGTATTGGCGGCATGAGGAAGACGGCAGCAAGCACTACCGCGGGCATTATGATATGCGTCAAATCCGCAACAAATACGGCTCGCAGCGGATCGCCGCGGACGGTTCCTATACCGAGTATCAGCGGGAGCAGATCGGGGCATAATGCCCCGACCGCAGGAAAGGAGCAAGACCATGTTTGAACACCGCAGCGAAGAACGTCATAATATTTATGCAACCATCATAAACCCGAAAACCATGCACGACATCGACAAGCTATCATATTGGGACGGATCAGCCGTCCGACATATCAAAGAAGCGGTAGCGCTTATAGAGACTATGAAGCAGTACCGCATCATGATAGCCGAACGAGCGCAGGAGCTTTACGCAATGGACTACACCAGAGTATTACAGATCAAGCGGGAACGGAACTATTACAGCAACCACGTATTTTACTATGTGCGAATCCTCCGAAGGTTGGCAGACGGGGGAGAGCAGAGCGAACTTTGCGAAAAGTACGAAGGGAAAGAACGGCACACGGCGTTCAAGCGTTTCGCGGAATTGCAGAAGCAGAACCCCGGCATCCTCACCGAACAGGACACCGAGAAAAAGAGGTGGGAGCGGTGAAGCACTCCGGCTATCTCGTGTTCGCCTTGTGCCTTGTGGCTCTTGGCGTAGGGTGAGAACAAAAATTGTGAACTTTGCCGCAACAGTATTTACAAAAATATTTTGCGGCATATAATATTGGATTAAAGAAAGAGGTGTTAAATATGCCGAATGAAACTACGCAGGCCGCCATCGAGGCCGCAGTAAACGGTACTAACCTGTACGGACCATTCGACACGGTGGATAGTCTCATGGAGGCGCTTGGTGCTAAAAATAGAGTTCACAAGCCAATTCAAAAAGGACTATAAGGCCGCTGTAAAACAGCGCCTTATTCTAAAACCCATACCGGGGCGGGGAGTTTTCCCCGCTCTATTTCATTTTGCCACCCTCGTTACAATCTCTGTTGCACTTTGCCGCCCTCGTTACAATCTCTGTTGCACCAAAAAAGCCCTAAGTTTGGGGCTTTTTTGCTTGAGTGTCACAAAGGCAACGCAACCAACAAGGTTTTTTCTATTATTGTATTATATTTTATTCCCCCTATTACTCTATTACCCTATATATTTTATTTATACTTTATATAAAATTTCTGTTGCACTTGTTGCAGTATAGAAAAAAGTCCCTATTTTAGGGCGTTTGAGGGTGCAACAAGGGGTGCAACGAAGTGTTTTTGCTCTGTTGCGTTCGTTGCATTTTTCCCGGGCGCGCCCCCACCCCAGCAGACACGCTTGAAATTTTCTCGAATTTTCTGTTGCGTTCGTTACAGTATAAAAACCGCTGTTTTTCTGTTGCGTTCGTTACAGTATAAAAACCGCCCTTTTTCTGTTGCGTTCGTTACACTTCCCCGGGCGCACCCCTCCCCCTCCCGGTCCGGTTTATCAAATCGTGCGCGCGGTTTATTAAACTTTTTATCAAAGTTATTAAAGTTCTTTGCTTAATTTAGTCAAACGCTAACTTATGACCAAATTAAAAAAGCCCCCGGGCCCGAGGGGCGCCGGAGGACAAACCGGCCTATTGTCAGTTTATGGTTGTAATGGTATAATGGCGGCAAATACGACAGGGGACCAACAGCATGGATGATTTAATGCGCTATAGTGAGCAAACATTTGAGGACATTAAGCATATCAACGAATATGGGCAAGAGTATTGGTATGCCCGAGAATTGGCAAAAGTATTGGAGTATAACGACTCCGGAGGATTTGCCCACGCCCGAAAAAAGCATTAAACAAGTGGAACGCGAAGTAATTAAGAAACAAATCGAAAAGTAAAAAAAGCCCCTTACGGGGCTTTTTGCTTTTATTCTTCTGCGCTCTCTAACGCCTGTAGAGCTTCGGTATGTATGCGGAACACCTGTGCGTCACCGTACCCCATTTTGCGACCTATACGCGCCCATGTCATACCGTCTATGTACCTATACCGCAGTAGGATTCGCTGTATCGGTTCCAGCGACTCGATAGCGACCTCGATTGCAAGCTGCTCCTCGATGAGCGCGGCCTGCACCTCGAGGTATTTGCGCCGTAGGTCGATGACCTTATCAGCGAGGCGCTCCTGTTCGCTGCCACCCTGCTTGGAGGATGCCGCGAGCATACCTGTCAGTTGTTGGCTCTTAGGACTGTACAGCCGCACCTCCAGATTGAGCAGCATATTCTCTATCTGCTTTTTCTCCGCACGGATTTTAAGGTACCGCCGCAGTCGTTCCTTTGTCATCCTATCACCTCCGGGTCGATCCAGTATCTTTCATCCGAGAAGTAGAACTCGATTCCCTCGCCGGGGAACTGCGCCACAGGGATATTGAATAGCCGCAGGCTCTTATTATCCAGCGCCACGAGCATCTGCTCTCGGTTCGGTTCCGCGAGCCAGAGGACCATGAGCAGCCCCCGCGAGATGAACAGCTTCTGGGGCCTTATCCCGCCGTTGTTCTCCATGTGGTACTCGAGACAGGTGGCGATATTGTCCATGACCATGCGGGCGTTTTTGCTCACGGTTGCCCCGATGTGTACTTTTTCAAACATTTGTACGCGCCTCCCCCATATAAAGTCGATAGAGCCGCAGGCGCTCTTTGGTCATCTCAGCCATTCATGGCTCCCTCCTTTATAATATATTTGCGGTGCTTGCACGGGTACTTGTCCGGGTGGCGTTGGATATAAGCCGCGCCCCGGAAGGTCTCCGGCTTAATGTGCAGAGCTGCTGCACACTTTATCACACCGCCCTCTACGATCAGCTCCCCGGTCTTGACCGAGTACACCCGGTAACGCTTGCCGGGCGGCACAACCGGTACCGGGATGTACTCATCGATGCCGAAGTACCGGACGCGCCTGTATGTGACGCTCATTCTCGCGACCTTCCTTCCAGCTCGCCCCCGCAGGCCGCGTAACCGGCGAGGTCGATCCAGTTGTCCGTCTTGGCGTTGCCGGTGGCGATGCGGGCGATCTTGAGCAGCGCCAGCATGGCGGCGACGTCTTCCGCGTCGATGTTTACACAGAGCCGCTCACCGAGGTAGATGCCCCACAGGTCCGCGATTCGCTTGAAGTTGTCCTCCGGGGAGCCATAGTCCTGCTCCCGATCACCGCAGACACAGGTCTGAGCGGCCTCAAGTATTTCTGATCTGGTCATGTTTTATGCCTCCTTATAACTACATTTACAATGATTTTCGCGCAGGTACCACGGGCTGCGCGGGTTTTTGCAATAATACGATCCCTCTGTCTCAATCGGCTTCGGCTTGCGCAGCCATTTGCATCCGTAGCACCGGTGCTCCGGCTTGCCTGTGATCTTGATAGTCATGTTTTCATTCCTGCGCTCCTTTCTCCAACATCCTCATCAGTTCCGCGACCTGCCACTCGCGCTCCGCATCCCTTGCCGCATCACTTGCCGCATCCCTTGCCGCATACCTTGCCGCATCACTTGCCGCATCACTTGCCGCATACCATGCCGCATCACTTGCCGCATCCCTTGCCGCATACCTTTCCGCATACCTTGCCGCAGCCAATGCCGCATACCTTGCCGCATCCCTTGCCGCAGCCAATGCCGCATCCCTTGCCGCATACCTTTCCGCATACCTTGCCGCATCCCTTGCCGCATCACTTGCCGCAACCAATTCTTCATATGAGCATTCGCCGCGCATCCATTTCCGCTTTGCTTCGATCGCTGCTATGCTCCTCTTGTCCGGGTTTTTCACTCCCGACAATGCCCGTTCCGCGCACCGGCACGCAAACTCATGCATGATTGGCGCGTCTATCAGTTCTTCGCGCAAGACAAGCCACAGCCGATCTTCTGCCGATACCTCATCCAGCCGCAGAATGTCTAACGCACTCCACTCGTCGCGCATTTTGCGATATCTGGCAAGCTGCTCTGCGTGTTCCTTGCGTTCTTCATAGTTCGCCAGCCAGCACGGGTTAAACCGTTTAAAGTCCTCATAGGTGATCGTTTTCATTCCTGCGCTCCTTCCTTTCTAATCTCCAGCCGCAGCGCCTCGATGGCGGCGGCCTGTCCTTTGTCCTTGTTGTTCAACGCCCGGAGCACTCGCTCATCGTGCGTGCCCTGCAGTATTAAGTGATAGATGCGGCAGACGTGCTTTTGCCCCGGACGGTTCAACCGCTCGTTCGCCTGTTGGTACAGTTCCAAACTCCACGTCAGGCCGTACCAAATGATGATGTGCCCGCCGTCCTGCAGATTCAGCCCATGCCCTATGCTCGCCGGGTGTGCCAGCGCGACGGGAATCTCACCGCGGTTCCACGCATCGATATCGGATGGCTTGTCCAGCGCCCTACAGGCGATGCGCTGCTGGATGCGGGCGGCATCATGGCGATAGGCGTAGAGCACGAGCACCGGATCACCGCCGGCGGCCTCGACCATCTCCTCCAACGCGTCGAGCTTGATGTTGTGCAGCTCGTGCACCTCGCCGTCCTCGTCGTAAATCGCGCCGTTGGCAAACTGCAGGAGCTTATTGGTGAGCGCCGCTTCAGTTCCCGCGACGATCGCGCCGGAGGCATCTAGGCATTCCAGTACCTTCTCGCGCTCAAAAGCCTTGTACTGTTTGAGCAGGGATTTCGGTGGCTCCAGTACGACGTCCTCGTACAACTGCCCCGGCAGGCTCAGTACGTCCTCTTTGCGGATGCTCATGCAGATGTCGGACAGCTTCTCATAGACCTCTGCCTCTGCTCCCTCGCGGGGGCGATAGCTGTAAACGATGTGCCCGTTCATCTTCTCTGGGACGAGGTACTTGGTGCGGAACACCGAGAGCGTCCGTCCGAGCCGCTCGCCTTGGTCGAGCAGATAAGCCTCCGGCCACAGATCCTCCAGACCGTTCGGGCGCGGTGTACCGGTGAGACCGATAATCCTATCAATGCGACCCCGAACGCGCCGGAGAGCTTTCCAGCGTTTCGCCTGCGCGGATTTGAACGAGCTGAGCTCGTCAATCACAACGATGCGGAACGGCCAGTCTTTGCCGATGGTCTCGACCAGCCACAGCACGTTCTCGCGGTTGATGACGTAGACGTCGGCCGGAGCGGCGAGAGCGGCAAGGCGCTGTTTTGCGGAGCCCATAACCTTGCTGATTTTGAGGTGGCGCAGATGCTCCCACTTCTCCGTCTCTTTGCTCCACGTGTTCTCCGCCACCCGCAGCGGAGCGATGACCAGCACCGGGCCGTCCTCCAGATAGCCGTTCAAGAGCCGGTCGATAGCGGTCAGCGTCGTTATCGTCTTGCGTCAGCCCGTGCCCATGGACCAAAACAGGGCGCAGGCGGGGTTCTTAATAATCCAGTCGATACCAGCCTCTTGGTACTGATAGGGCACGAATTTCATAGCATCACCTCCTCCTCGATGCGCACAATGGACCGCTTCTCGCCGATATTCTGATAGTGAGACGGATCGCCTTTGCATTTCAGCTCCACGTTGGTAATCGTGAAGTCCATCATACCCGCGATACTGCATAGGGCTGTATATAACTGCCGAGCGCGTTTCAGGTTCTCATCCTTTGGCTTCGGCTGCGGCGGCGGGTTCTTAGGTTTCGGCTGCGGCGGTTTTACTGGCCGCAGCGTTTCGACCGGCTTCTTTCGGGTCGGGGCGGTGTACTTGTACTGGATGCCTCGGTCTGCCATATAGATGGCTTGGTTTTCCGTGGGGCAGACGTACCCGCTCGCGTTTGTGCGGTCTCTCCGCAGGTGTTCACGTGGTATATCGCTCATAAGGCTTTCTCCAATCTCTCGACGTCTTCTTTGTTCCATATAAAGTAGTGCTCGAAGCCCAGAGTGGTGAGCCGTTCTGCCCACCACTCCTGCAGCTTTCCGACCTTGCCGCCCTTGGGGCGCTTCACCTCAACGAAGATAATGCGCCCGCCGGGCATGAGCACGATGCGATCCGGCACTCCGGCGAAGCTGGGGCAGACCCACTTGAGGCACACTCCTCCGTGCCGTTCAACCATAAGTCGCAGCGCCCGCTCAACGTCTTTCTCGCTCGTCGTCATACGGGTCATCATAGTAATCACTCCAATCGCCCCACAGCACGTGACTCGGTACGCACTCCTCGCAGAGATTTTCGTTCGTTCCGCTGTCGTACACCCAGCCGGCGTCCTTCATGGCATCGGTGGCGTCAAAGAAGCTCTCCTCGAACGGGAGTTCTGCACCGCAGCAGTCGCAGATGGGGACGTAACATCTCTTGGCTCGTTTTTCAATCATGGTCTCGCCTCCATTTCTTCCAGTCGTTCTTGCAGTCTGAGGATTTCCCGTTGGTACGCATCCACGCGGGCATCCGCGGCGGCTTTTTGCTCGCGGAGCTGTTTTTCGAGCCCCGCTATCTGCCGCATCCGCATTTCGTCGATTTTGCCGAGGGTCTCAATACGCCGCTCCAGCTTTTTCACCCAGCCGAGGCAGTAATTCCAATCCTCGGTGCGGGCCTTTTTCTCGGCCTGTAGGTGCTGGAGCAGTAAATCCGCGGCCATTCCATCCTGTCGGCTCATGCGTCAACCTCCTATCCTTTCGTAGTAACGCTGGCGGCCGTATATCGGGAACGTACCTACCTTGTTTCCCCGACGCTCCCATCCCGGCGTATTCGCCATGATGCTGTTCACCTCTAAGACGTCGTACCGGTCCTGCCGCCTCGGGTCTCCGCACAGCGCCTCCGCATAGATTTCCATAGCACAGACCCGCTTTCTTCGGACGGTGCCCTTGGCGTTGGTCTCCAGCCATTGCCGCCGCTCGTAGATGTCCTTGTCGTCCCAGTCCTCCGGGAGTAGGCGCTCGAGATAATCATCGATGAGACCAACCTTGGGGTTTTCCTCTTGATAGGCCTCTTGGATTTCAATCGCCGCGGCGTCCAGCTCCGCGGGCAAGTACAGCGTCTCGCCTGCTTTATAAAGGGATTTCGCCTCGCCCCACATCCGGCGCACCGTCTCATCGTCCAGCGCGGCGAGCGCTGGCATCAGCTTGTGCGCGGTAGCGTTGGGGGTGTTGACAATCCAGAACCGACGGTTACCGGTCGCGTCTCGGAGGAACTGCGGCTCGTTCGTCGTGCCAAAGAACACACATTGACGAGGGAAGTCCATCGCCCGGCGACCATACGCGGGGCGGTAGCGGTCGGACGTTTTGGAGAGGAAGTGCTTAATTGTAGACGCTTCGGCTTTCCGCATACCGTCCAGCTCGCCCACCTCCATGAGCCACACGCCCTGCAACTGTTCAAAGGCGTCCTTGCCCTGTACGTTGGTGAACGTGTCCGAGTACCACGGACCGCCGAGCTTTGCGATCAACGTGGATTTGCCGATGCCCTGCGCGCCGTGGAGAGTCAACATATAGTCGAACTTGACGCCGGGGCGATAGATGCGTGCCACCGCCGCGACCAGCGTTTTGCGCGTGACCGCTCTTGTATATGGCGTATCCTCCGCACCGAGGCAGTCTACCAGCAGCGTATCTACGCGCGGTACGCCGTCCCACTCGCAACCGTCAAGGTACTCCCGGATGGGGTGAAACTCCGCGGTGTGCGCGATGTTGACAAGCGCGTCGTTGATTTTCTGCGCTCCGTTCTCTACGCGATACCATCTTTCCAGATAGCCGCGCAGCGCGCTCTCGTCTGCGTCCTCCCACTCCGCCCGGGGCTTTGATTTTCTCCACGGGAGGTCGTCCAGCAGGGCGATGGTATAGCGCAGTTCGTTAAACGCCAGCCGGCCGGAGAGCTGCGGGTCGTTGGTGAGAATCAGCTCGACGTTGTTGATGGTCGCCAGCACCTCGCCGGTCTTGCCGAGACGGAGCCTCGCCTCCCAGTTTTCGCCCTCTTCGCACGGCTCCGCAAAATCCGCCATCGCCTCGGCTCTGCGGTCTTTTACGATTTGTTGCTTAACAAGGGCGTCCTCCTTGGCCAGCTCGACCATAGCTTTGTAGCTGGGGCGCGAGGCGGGCTTGGTGTCCGCGTCGCAGTTCTCGTCCTTGTCGTGAAACAGGTGCAGCCGCACGAGGTCCCACGCATTGCAGAGCTGCCCCGCGGCAGGGTCCGTCGCATGATGCGAGTAGGCGAATTTGTCCTCGTAGACAATCACGCCCGCGGAGGTGCTGCCCTCCGTGTAGGTGTAGCGGTTCGGCTCGGTGCAGGGGGTGTAGCTCGGGATAAATGCCTCGATTGCCTCCTGAATCGTATACGCGCGGCAGAACGCACCAACCAGCCCTTCCTTTTCCAGCGGGTCTTTTTGTTTGGCTGCGCTCCGCTTTGCGATCTCCGCCACACGGCTGCTCATGGGCCAGCTTGACACATCGTGCCAATCGTGATATGTTGCTAACAACCTATCGGGGTCGAGGTACTGTCCGCCGGTCTGTTTGAACACGTACTCGCCGTCGCTGCTACAGCTCGGCCAGTACATGAGGCGGCCGGCTTCATACGTGCTGTCGTCGAATTTATCGATGCCCAGCATGGCCGCAATCCTGCGACCGACCGCCTGATATTCTTCCGGGTCTACGTTGCGTGCGAGCGGGACAACGAGGCGCAGGCGGGGCTTTTCCGGTGTGTGCTTATGTGTTGAATACATAGCACCCACGTAGCCCAGCAGCTCCCAGTCGCTCCACAGCTCGTCGTCCGCATAGTCTGCATCGAGACAGAGGATGGACCGATGCCGAACATCGGAGCGGCTGCCGTTATTGCAGTACCCTCCGACGAACCCGCCGACGTCTTTTCGTTGGCTCTGGTCCTCTCGGCTCATGGCCCTATACTCTGCCATCGTTTCCGGGGTAACAGTCGGCTTGACAAAACGCTGGAGAAGCTCCGACCATGCGATGGTACGGTTCTTCCACATTTTTGTCTTGCGGCTATTACCCACGGCGATGTCTAATGTCTTATCGTTTTGGACGTTCAATGCCGCCACCTCTCCTCCTACGATTTAAGATAGAATGGGGTATCATACCCCTCTGCCCGGAGCAGGAGCCCCGGCGCCCAATCGATAGGCTGGCTCATGATCTCGGCCATGTCCTCCCAGCGCGACCCGATAGGCGCTTCGACGATGATTTCATCGTGGACATGTGCTACAATGTCGTACCCCGCTTCGGCCAGCCGCACCATAGCGACCGCGAGACAGTCGCGCGCGTAGGCTTGGACAATGTTTTCCACGAGGCGACCGCCCCACGTTTGCATCTTCTCCCACTTACGCGAGACCTGATTTTGCCCCATGAACACGATCTGACCGTCGTCCTCCAACCGGGCGCCCCAATAGGAGAGCACCCTGCCGCTGGGCAGCCTACACCGCAGCGCGTCCGCGTCTTTGTAGTACGCCACGCCGCACGGGATAGTACACGTTCTACCGGGGTTCTCCAGCGCCCGCTTGGCCGCGGTCTCAGCGTCCCGCCAGAAGCGCGGGATAGCCGGAGATGCTTGTCGCCATGCTTGGACGAGGCCCAGCATTTCCTCCGCCGACAGCCCCAGCTTGTCCGCACCGAAAGCAATCAGCGCGTTAGGGCCGCCGCCGTAACCGAGGGCCAGCTCCATGATTTTGCCTTTTTGGCGCTCCGGGCTGCCTTTCTTTACGGTCTCAACGGGGACGTTGAACGCCTTGGCGTAGCTGGCTTCGTATATTTTGCCGTCACCGGCGAACACGTCCATACGCCATTGCTCTCCCGCAAGGTAGGCAATCACGCGCGCCTCAATCGCGGAATAGTCCGCTACGAGGAACGTGTGCCCCGGTCTTGCAACGAGCGCTGTACGGATCAGCTGCGCAAGAACATCCGGCACGCTCTTGAATAACATCTCCAGCGTTTCCAGATCACGCTCCCGCACCAGCTCGCGCACGATGCCGATGTGGTCGATATGGTTCTGCACAAGGTTTTGTAGCTGAACCCTGCGCCCGGCCCAGCGCCCGGTTCGACCCGCTCCGTAGTATTGGAACAGGCCGCGGATGCGGTCGTCTGAGCAGGCCGCGTCGAGCATCGCCTGATACTTGGCCGTTGAGGTTTTCCCGAGAAGCTGACGGAGCTCCAGCACCCGGCGCGTAACCTTATCGGATGCTCGGGTCTTTAGCTCCGCTACCGTTGCCTTGTTGAGACTGTCGGCCTCAAGGCCAACCATCTCCAGCCACTCCTTGAGCTGCGAGACGCTGTTCGGGTTATCAAGCCCGGTCAGCTTTTGCATCTCTTTCATGTGCGCTTCGCGTGCTTCGTTGTCTACAGAGACTGCGGACTCGACCAGTTCACGGTCAATGAGCACGCCGGTGTCATTGATGCGCGCGTCCAGCGCTTCGACCTTGCGCTCGAATGCAGTCATCGGGAACCGCGCCAACCTGTCGTAGATGGTGCGCTCCGTCTCGGTGTCTCGCTGGCAATACTCCACGAATTTCTCCCACTTCTCCGGAGCGTGCCCCGGGAGATTGCGCGTCCTGCCACCGTTCGCGATGGTCGGACGACACGGTTTGCAGAAGTAGGTGATGAGCGATTTGCCGGTTGCCAGCTTCTGCTCCGAGAGCTGGAGGGCGGCACCGGCCGCCTCCAAACTCATCGGTAGACCATTCATCGCGGCGAGGGTCATGGCATCACGCCATTGTTCCGGCGGCGTGTAGATGCCGAGCGCTGCGTTGAAGCACGCCCGCTCAAAACCCATATTCCACGCCACTTTCGTGACCGTCTCGTCCAGCAGAACGGCTTTTAGCCACGATGGGATGCCGTCATGGGTGAAGTCCCACACTTGCACCGGGTCGTCGTCAAAGGCGTAGGACATGAGCAGAATCTCGAAGTCCTTGGCCTCGGCGTACTTGACCGCCCCTGTGCGGGGGAGGTCGGCGGAGCTATAGGTCTCCAAGTCGCAAACAAAAGTCCTCATCCCGCCAACCTCCTCTGTGTGCGACGATCACATAAAATCATCGTCGTCTCCGTCGCTGTAGTTATAGCCGTCATCAAAGTCGGCCGCGCTACCGACGCTCCCGAACGGTTCACCGTCGCAAAGTTTCTGGATGCCCATAAGGGCGGCGCTGATGCCTTTGTTACCATTACGGCTGTAGCCGTAGAACTCGATAGAGGCGCGGCCGTAGCAGCCCGAATAAACTTCTGCGGGGTCGGTGATATCGTTGCCGAAAGTGTCCCAGACGCCGGGCTTCTGCTTGTTGCTCACGGTGATAACGTAGCAGCCCTTGCACTCGGGTCCAAAAGGATCGCCGCTCGGACGGGTGCCATCGCCGTCATGAAGGGTGTGGTTCGGCTTCGCAGGGAGAGCGTTCGCGCCGTTCCTATCGCAGAACTTTTCGCGCGCCTCCGCCATCGCGGCCTTAATCTTGTCGAGGGTAGCGGTGTCGGTCTTCGGGATTAAGAGCGTGATTGAAAACTTCGGTTCGCCGCCGCCTTGCGGTGCTTTGGGTTCCCAGATGTTTACAAAAGAGAAGCGGCATCTTCCGGTTGCGATTTTTGTTGCCATAGTTTTTTCCTCCTGTTTTTATTCAAAGTCTTTTTTGATCTCGGCCAGCCTATCGTATGCGGGCCTTTCGTCCGTTTCCGGCACGATTGTCGGCGCGCCGGGTGCTCTATCGATTAAGCTGTCAAGCAGCTCTACGACCGTCTTTTTGCCAATGGCCTTATCCATCGCTGCGGGGCTGAGCAGTACGGTCTCGGTGAACTCGCCTTTGTCGTACCCCGCCGCTTCCAGCGCCTTTGCTACCTGCAGCTCGTCCGTCCACTTGCGGTTGCCAAGCTTGCCGCTGACGACCTTATAGCCCGGGATGGGCGCGCCGTTGAGCAGAGTGCTCAGCGCCTGCGCCTTGACCTTTTTCAGCCAGAGCGCAATCGTTGGTTCCATCCGCAACACCTCGGCCACCTCATGCGGCGCGAGAACGGAGACGGCCGCAGGGTGCAGGCTGTGCGTCTCGACGAATTCGGTGCAGGTCTTGGTCAGCTCTCGGCAGCGCCCCGCGTGGGGGCAGAAACGGCAATGCTCACCGGAGGCATATTCCCCCTTGCCCTCGAACGCGAGAGCCGCCGTCGGCTTGACGGTGTTCTCCGCCCAGTCTAAGAGGTCCTCAACCAGCAGGCTGCAGGCGCTGATATTGTTAATCCGCGGCTGGTAGATGTGCATCTCGACCTGTTTGATGTCGTACACGATGCCGTAATCGTTCAGCGCGCCAAGCGCGTACAGCTTCATCTGCGGGTTGTCCTCCGCTGATACCGCGACGCCCCGACCGTACTTGTAGTCGATGATGGTCAGCGTGTTGCCCTGCATGATGATGCAGTCACAAGTCCCAAACCCATCCGGGACCCACGGGGAAAAGTCCACGCGCTGCTCCAGCCGCACCAAGGCGTTGCTGTCGCTGATGTGCTCGAGGATGTAATCGGTGTACCCCTCAGCGCACTCAATCATCTCCTGCGTTACGCCCTCGCGTTGAATCATAGTCGCACCCTCCCCTCTAAACGTTTGCGGGCAATCTGCTCCGCGGTCTCATGCGCGAGAGTGCCCTCGCGGGTGTACTCGGTGTCCTCGTTCGGATAGAGTGCAGCGGCTACAGCGGACGGCGGACAGGCCAGCCAGCGGTGCGCGCTCGATGCGCTCAGCAGCGCGTGGTCTCTATCGCTGTGGCCGCTCATGCCGCGCCCTCCAGTTTGAGAAGTCGCTCCCAGACCTCGCCGTACTTATCTGCGGGAATGTCGTAGATGTTCGGGGCGTAGTCCTTGACGATGACGCGGATGCCGGGCTTTTTCCCCGCGTCAATCAGCTCAATCATCTTCTTGTGCAGGGTGTCAAAATCTACCGCTGGGGCGGCTTTTTCCGCCGCTATGGGCGTTTCCTCCACGGGGGCTACCGTTTCCTCTACCGGTGCTTCTGCGGCCTCCTGCGCGGGATTTTGCGCCGCCTCGGTGAACATTTCCGCGACGTGTCCGGCGCAGCGTTCACCGTTCGGGTGGCCCTTGAGCAAGTCGCGAATCTCAGTAAACAACTCGCGGTCTTCCGGGCACATTTTGGTGATAAGTTCGATTTGGTTCATGCTGTTTTCTCCTTTCCTACATAAATGGTGTGATATAATCCCCCTCGAAAGGAGGTGATTGAATGGATGTCTTAACCCGTAAAGGGTACTGCGGGAACAAGTACACTATCATGGAAGCTACCGCGGCGGTCAGCGACGGAAGAATCGTGTCCTTGGATTGCCCTATCAGAGACCACGATGCTCCGTGTGTCTATGTAGACCACGATGAGCTGTCCTGTAATCTGTTCCCCGAATACCCTATTGATGACCGGGCGCGTTACCGCAAAGAGTGATCTTGCACCCGACCGTCCACTCGCCGGCATCGCCGGAAGGTTTTACGATGAACTCGCTCGCTTCGATAGCAGCCGTAAGCTCTTCGGCGATGCTTTTCTTTGCCGCCGCGAGTTCCTCATCGGCCAGCTTGTGCGGGAACTTCCTATATGCTCCTGCTTGCCAGCTCATGCTGTTTTCTCCTTTCGCAAGTTCTCGACCCGAATCATCTCCGGGATAAATCGACTGAGCGCCTCTACGATTGCGGCGTCACGTTTGGCTTCCTGCTCCGGTGTCAGGATGGGCTTGTTGACGTAGATGGTAGCGTCCTTGTAGTGCATGATCTTGGTCATATAGCCGGGCTCGATGCCCGTTACCCATTCTCCGTTGGTGTCCATTTCAGCCCACCGCCCTCTTGGTGCGCGTCTCCAGCATTTCAATCTTCACGCCGTCCGAGCTCAGCCTGTCCGCAATGCCGCGGAGGTCGCGGGCCAGACGGTTCATCTTGGCGGCAATCGCGCCCAGCTCCGCTTCCTTGTCCGCGTACAGGGCCCGCCACGGCTCCGTGGCCTCGTCGATGGCCTGCTTGCGCGCCCG
>ERZ857998.1639-NODE-1639-length-24225-cov-3.107447_pt1 | contig 24225 bp, 19 predicted proteins | sample MGYA00519954_ERZ857998 | MGnify/ENA primary metagenome ERZ857998 (study PRJEB31778, sample SAMEA3449424) | human gut metagenome | biome: human gut; feature: human-associated habitat; material: faeces | place: United Kingdom | collected 2010/2012 ...
CCGCCGCGGCACCATTTGAGATAGCGCATGGCGTGCAATTGACCGGTCATTTCCCAATCGTGAGAATAATACGGGTCGTGATAGCCCTCGACGCTGATGGCGCCATCATAGCCGTTTTCTTGCAAAATGGCGAAGATCTTGCGCCAATCGGTATCGCCAAAGCCCGGGAAGCGCGAATCCACGAAGTTCACCGCGCCGAGAATGCCCGCGCGGGCGATGGCGTCCCAATGGATGGAGGCATCCTTGCCGTGCAGGTGGTACACGCGGCCCACATACTGGCGTAGGTTGGCAACGGGGTCGATCAGCTGGCACATCTGGTGCGCGGGTTCCCATTCCAGGCCCAGTGCCGGAGAGGGCACCGCGTCGAACATCATATCCCACGCGCGGGGATTGAAGCCAATGTTGCAGGTATTCTTTTGCCAGGTGCCGCCCATGGGGCAGTTCTCGATGGCGAGTTTCACGCCAGCCGCCTCGGCGTGCGAAGCCAGCTCGCCAAACACCGTGCGGAAGCGCGGCATGGCCGCTTCCACGCTCTGACCTTCCAGAGCGCCCGCAAAGGTGGAAACGATCTTTGCGCCGATGGTGCCCGCCGCGTCGATGGCGGCGTGCAGCTTCTTTTCATGCTCGGGATTTTCCAGCGCGTTGCAATAGAAACCCAGCGCGGAAATGGTGGCGCTGGTGCCGTCCAGCGCGCGCTTCACGATCTCCGGCAGGGCCGCGAGTTCCTCGGGTTCCATTTCCATATGGTAGTTCACCGTGACGCACTCAAAGCCCGCTTGCACCAGTTTGGGCGCCCACTGGGCAAAGTTCCTTCCCGGCACGCAGGTGCCGATGCGAATGTTTTTCATGCTGAGTTTCTCCTTTCGAATCCTCCATTTTCTCACAGCAGCGCGCAATCGCGCAGAGTTTGCAGGAGTTGCGCGCGCTTTTCTCCGCGCAGGGGTGTGAGCGGCAGGCGCAGTTCCTCGCCAATGCGGCCCATTTCCGCCAGCGCGGCCTTGACCGGGATGGGGTTGACCTCGCAAAACAGCGCGCGGATGAGCGGCAGCAGCGAAAGCTGCATGGCGCGGCTTTCGGCGATTTCTCCGCCGCGAAAGCGCGCGGCCAGCTCGTGCATAGCGGCAGGAACCACATTGGCCGCCACGGAGATCACGCCCTGCCCACCCAGCGCGAGCACGCCGAAGGCGTCCGCGTCGTCACCCGCATAAAGATACAGCCCATCGCCCGCCAGGCGGCACAACTCCGCGATCTGGCGCATATTGCCGCTGGCCTCCTTGATGCCGCGGATGCGCGGGTGCTTTGCCAGTTCCACCACGATTTCCGGCTTGAGGTTCACGCCTGTGCGCGAAGGCACATTGTAGGCGATGATGGGCACCTGCACGCGCTCGGCGATGGCGGTAAAATGCTGGATCAGCCCATCGTCGCCCGCCTTGTTATAATAGGGCGTGACCACGAGCAGCGCGTCCGCCCCCTCGGCTTCGGCGCTGCGCGCCAGCGCGACGGCTTTTGCCGTGTCGTTGCTGCCCGTTCCCGCGATCACCGGCACGCGCCCCGCCGCCCGTTCCACCGCGAAGGCGATGATTTGCTCGCGCTCCGCATCCGAAAGCGTGCTTGGCTCGCCTGTGGTGCCCAGCACGACGAGCGCGTCGGTTCCGCTGCTAATTTGCCAATCGATCAAGGCGCCCAGCGCGGCAAAATCCACCTTGCCGTCCCGAAACGGCGTAACGAGCGCCGTGCCGCTGCCATAAAACAATCCGTTCATCGCGCATCCCTCCCGTACCATACAATGCGAGGGAAGGGGACGCGCATGCCTGCCGCCTAAAAAACGCTTTGATAGATCAGATTGCGTAGGCGAGGATGCACATAGGGTTCCTGGTTGTTGAGCATGTGTTGCGCGTAGAAGGCGCATAGGCGATGATCCGGATCGATCATGATATAGGAACCGGCAGCGCCGCCCCAACCGAATTCGCCAATGGCGGAAAGCGCGCCGCCCTGCGCGGGGGAAACCATGGTGCGCACACCCAAGCCGTAGCCATAACCAGCCATCTGGATCCAGTTGAAATCGCGCATCTGCGCTTCGTTCAATTGGTTCATGCGCATGAGGTCTACCGTGCGCGGGGAAAGAATACGCGCGCCGTTTGCGCCCGTGCCGCCGTTGGCCAGGGCTTGCGCGAAGGCGAGCATATCGCTCACACAGGAGACCACGCCCGCGCCGCCGCTGTCGTATTCCGGGCCGAGCACATGCCGCGCGGCCTTGGGTATGGGCACGGCTTCGCGCGCCGCGTCGTCATAGCGGAATTGCGGCGCGATGCGCGCGAATTGCTCGGGCGTGGGATGGTACGTGCTGTTTTCCATGCTCAGCGGCGCGAAGATGTGTTCGCGCACGTAATCGGCAAAGCGCGTTTGGGAAACGGCTTCCACCAGCGCGGCGAGCACATCGTGGCACAGGCTGTATTGCCAATGCGTACCTGGCTCAAAATCCAGCGGTTCTTGCGCGATGGCCCGCGCGATTTCCCGCGTGGGCGCCCGGCCGCCGCTTTCCTGCACGGCTTTTTGGATGGACGGGGCCTCCAGATTGTAATTGAGTCCTGCGGACATGGTGAACAAATGCCGCACGGTGATGCGCGTTTGCGCCTCTTCCAATTGGCCGTCTGCGCGCTTCACGGCCATATCGCGGTATTCCGGCAGGTATTCGCAAATTTCATCCGTGAGCAGCAATTTTCCCCTTTCCAGGAGCTGCGCCGCTGCCGTGCAGGTGATCACTTTGCTCACCGAATAGAGAAAATATAGATCGTCCTGCCCGGCGTTCGCGCTGTGCCGGTATACGCGTTGGCCCTGGAGCGAGACCGCGCAATCCACGCTGGGAATGCTTCTTTTGCCTTTAAGCGCATCCAAAAATGTGGTGAGAGTAGAAAAATCCATGCTTGGCCTCCTTTCACACCGCCGCGGTCTTGCGCGGCAGTGGATTGACGTTATGCCCATTATACACCATTTTTGGCATCATAGGAATAGGGGAAATTCATGTTGTTTGAGGAAAATTTGGATTGAAATACCGAATTTCGCCATTTCACAAGCACATATGCCAAATTTGCTGCCAAAAATTTTTTTTCTTGCGCTTTGACTTTGTGCTTTTGCTCGCGGTATAATAGGAGCTAGAATCCCGCGTTACAGGAGAAAACCATGCGCAGAACTCTTCGTAAGTTTCCGGAAATGCAGCTTTTCGGCACCCCCGTGCAAATTCATTTTGCGCGCCAGTTGATGGGACAATTGGCCTGCCAGCGCGCGCAAGCGACCAGCGCTTGCGAAAGTCTGGCCGCTGTGCGCCGCGGCGGCAACGCACATGCGCTGGCAAAGTGGTATATCACGCATGTGTTTCACCACCAAAAACGCGCCACTTGGTGGATTGCTAATCGGGAATATTTGCTGTGTCCCTGGTTTATTGAAGAATATCTGCGCGCATATCGGCCTGGGCGGCACGCAGCGGCCGACGAACCGGCATGCGTCGCGGCTGTGTGGGAGGAAGCGATGCTGCGCCCTGCAAAGGCGCGGTTTCGCGGCGCGGTGGAAGTGCATGCGCTGCCAAACGCTGGAAAGGAAGAAACGGGGCAGATCCTGGTGCGGTATGAAATGAACCCTGAGCTTTCGCGCGTGGCGCGCGGCGCAAAGCTGCGATGGGATCACGCGCGCACGGCATATGTGCGCACGGTTGATGAATGCGCCATGCCCCTTGTAGACCGCGCGGCGGAAGTTTGCGCCAAGCTGCTGACAGCGGGGTTTCGCGTGCTTGCGCTGGACGCGAGCGTGCGCGAAAAGGCGCTTTCCGGGACGTATGCGCGCGAGTATCCGCGCTGGATTCGCCGCGGCAAGAATCCGTTCACACTGGAATTTTTGTATACGCACAATCCCTGGTTGCACGAGCGCGTTCGCTCGCTGGGCGCGCGCTGGTCGGGACAGGCCATGGAAGTGAATTGGATGCTTACCGAAGAGACGCAGGAATTTGCGCAATTGTACAATTTTCGGATCACCGCAGATGCCCAGGAAATTTTTGAACGCTGGCACAGGACGGTAAAAAACGCGCGCATTTGGGAAGAAACGGACGCTGAGGAAGCGCTTTTGCCCGCGCTTGATGGCGATGCGCTTGCGGAAAGACTGTGCGGTCGCATAGAAATACCGGAGGATTTGCGCGACGATGACGGATGAACGGATAGGCTTGACGCCCTATCAGATGCGCGCGGTGGACAAATTGCGCAAGCTGCGCGTGGGCGCGGTGTATTCCGAGATTCCAGGTGGCAATGCGCGCATCGCGTTGGAGCTTGCGCGGCTGCGCATCGCGTCGGGTAAAGTTGCCGGCGCAATTTGGCTGTGCGCGTACCGGCGGCGCGCCAAGGTGCGCGGCGAGTTGGAGCGGTTCGCAGGGCAATGGACGGAGGCCATTTGGGTGCGCGGTATCGAGAGCTTTTCGCACAGCGCCCTGGCGCTAAAGGAATTGGCGGAGCGAGCCAGGGAAGAGCCGGTTATGCTCATTGTAGACGATAGCACGCTGGTGAAAAATCCCAGCGCGCTGCGCACATTGCGTACAATCGCGCTGAGCGAACTATGTCCCTATCGCTTAATTCTCAGCGAAGTGCCGTTTACGCGCGATATCGCGGATCTGTATGCGCAGTGGCGCGTGTTGGATTGGCGCATTTTGGGCTATCGCACTTATTGGAGCTTTTCGGCCAACCACATGGACAGTAACCGGCATGGCCGCAATGTGGGGCGATTGGTGGCGGCGATGGAGCCATATTTGTTTCAGGCGTTGCTTTCAGAAATGATGCTGGACGGCCCGAACCGCCGCGAATATCTATGGCGTTTTCCGTTGGGCAGCGCGGCGTTGCAATGCTACCGCCAGGTGATTGAGCGCTTTTTGCTGGCCGCGCGGTACACTCGCTCCGGCGTGTACCGGCTGCTCCATGCCGCGCAGCATGTGGTCTGCGGGCGCGTTGTGGAGCGGGATTTTCCCCTACAAACCCGGCCTATGTATGAAACGCCCTGGCGCAACCCGCGCATTCGGGCGCTGCTGCAAGTGCTTAGGCATTATCCCCGCGAGCGGGTTTTGATTTTGTTCAAATATGAGCATGAGCGCAACGATATTTTGCGTGTGCTGGGGGAAGCATGCGCGGATTTGGGCGGGCGGTGCGCGCCGGCAGGGCGGCGATTGCTGTTGCAAAACCAGCTTTCCTTTTCGAAGGACATGCACCATGGCGCGAACGTGCTGATTTATTATAGCCATCATTGGGACTGGGCCAAGCGGCGCGATAAGGAAGAAGCGCCTTCCGCGCGCACGGTGATCAATCTGGTGGCGGCGAACACGATAGACGAGCAGATCGTGCGCTGTATATGGAAAAAAGAAAGCTTGGTGGATGTTTTGCGGACGCAGATCGCCCAGGGCGAGCGGAAATGGCTGTATGGAGAAGGTGAAAACATTGGGCAAAGTATATCTGGAGAAGGATGTGCTCACGGCGGCGAAGGAACGCCTGGCGTGGATCTTTGCGCATTTTGAGGCTGTGTATCTCGCGGCTTCGGGCGGCAAGGATTCCAGTGTGATGGTGCAATTGGCCGATCTGGTAGCGCGGCCGTTGGGCCGGCGCTTTGATGTGTTTTATATCGATATGGAGGCCCAATACGCGCACACCATCGCCCATATTCAGGAACTGAAAACTTTGCCTTCTATCGACCGATTTTATCATGTGGCGCTGCCGCTGGCCCTGCGCAACGCGGTATCCACCCTGCAACCCAAATGGATTTGCTGGGATGAGGATGAGCGCGATCTTTGGGTGCGCGAAATGCCCGAGGATGCCATTTGCGCGGCCAATTGCCCGTGGGAATGGTTCCACAAGGGCATGGAATTTGAGGAGTTTGTGAAGGAATTCGCCATTTGGTACCACCAGGAAAAGGGCGTGCCCATCGCGTGCGGCATTGGCATCCGCGCGGATGAGAGCCTAAACCGTTTTTCCACCATTGCGTTCGCGCAACGCAAAACGGAGCTATGCGGCCTACACTGGACCACGCGCATTGCCGATGGCGTTTACAATTTTTATCCCATTTACGATTGGCGCTGTGAGGATATCTGGGGCGCGGTGAGCCAGCTCAATTTTACGTACAACGAGATCTACGAACTTATGTACAAAAATGGGCTGAGCATTTATCAGCAGCGCCTTTGTCAGCCCTATGGGGACGACCAGCGCAACGGCCTGGATCAGTTTCGGGCCTTAGAGCCGGAAACCTGGAATCGAGTGCTCAACCGCGTGAACGGCGTGAATTTTGGCAACATCTATTGTCGCACCAGCGCCCTGGGCAATTTGCGCACCTCCAAGCCGGATTTTATGAACTGGGAAGAATACACGGTGTATTTGCTGGAAAGCATCGGCTTGTACAACCGCGATCTCATGCTGCACTACTATCGCAAAATCAAAAAGTTCATCCATTGGTATGAAAAAACGGAGCAACTGGATCCGCACAATATCCCCGATACGGCGGACCGGCGCCTGGAATCGCAAAAGAAAGCGATTAGCTGGCGGCGGGTGGCGCGGGCACTGGAAAAGAACGATTTCTATATGAAGCGGCTCTCGTTTGCCCAAACCAAATCCGATGAGGCCAAGCTCCGCGCCTTTATCGGGCGCTGGAAGAATTTTCTCACTCGCGAGGAAGCGCAGGGCGATAAGGATCTCATGCGCTTTCTCGACCGCTATGAGGTTATGGAAAAGGAGGATGCGCATGTGCGTCGTACGGACGAATCGTAGCGACCCAAACTTTTATTTGCTGGTGGGGCCATACTTTGGTTCGCGAAAAATCGAGCGGCAAACGCGGGATCGTTTTTACGACGATCCGGGCAAAATCTGGTTCGTGACGGAAGGCGGGGCGGCTTCGCTGCTGAGCGGTTCCATCCGCAATTTCTGGGCGGAGGATGAAGCGCGCGCCAAAGAACTGCTGACCGCCATGTTGCAAGACGGCGCAGTGCGCGGCGGCATCGTTCCCCGCGCTTACCGGGACGCCTTTGAGGCGATGGGCTTTGTGACCGCGCCGCACCGCAAGAACTTTTTGGAGGTGCGTTATGAAGCCGATTGAGTTCCCCGTGATGAATGTGCGCATGCTGCCGCTCGATAAATTGGAGGCCAACGATTACAACCCCAATCGCATGGCCGCGCCAGAACTGAAGCTGCTAAAAATTTCCATTGAGGAAGACGGCTTTACCCAGCCCATTGTAGCCTATTACAACGCCGAGCGCGACGTTTACGAAATCGTCGATGGTTTCCACCGCTATCTGTGCGCGCGGGACTATTTCCATCTGGACGAGGTTCCCGTAACGGTGATCGACAAGCCCATTGAGGAGCGTATTGCCAGCACCATCCGCCACAACCGTGCCCGCGGCACGCACCAGATTGTGGACATGTCTCACATCGTTTGCTCGCTCGCCGCGCGCGGCTGGGAGGATGAGCGCATTTGCAAGTATCTGGGCATGGAGATGGACGAGGTCATCCGCCTGAAACAGATCAGCGGTCTGCGCGACGCGTTTGCCGGGCACGTGTTTTCCCACTCCTGGGAAGAATTTGAACGGCGGCTGGAGGAGGAAGAACAGGAACGCGAAACGGGGAGTGAACCGGGAGAAGAACAACCGTAGCGCCCGTAGCCAAAGGAGCCCTTCCGCATGTTGCAAAATCAGCAGGCGGAAGGGCGCTTTTTATGGTTTCCAGGGGGAATCCGCCGTTCTTTGGGCGAAATCGTAAACGATGCACATAAGCGTAAAAACTGTTTACTGACAGCAAAAGCCCTTTGTGTAATTATATATTTACAAAATTTACGAAGGAGGGCTCCGCTTGAGGCAGAAATCCAGCCCCTATGGTTCCGTTTTTGTCCGGCGCTTTGTGCAGCAACGCTGGCTGGTTCTGATGACGGTTCCCGCGCTTGCTACTATCATCATCTTCCATTATTTTCCTTTATATGGGATCATTGTGGCGTTCAAAAACTATAAGCCCGCATTTGGCATTTTGGGCAGCGATTGGGTCGGCCTGCGCTATTTTGAGCAATTCTTCCAAAATGCGTTCGCCTGGCGCATCATTCGTAACACGCTGTTTTTGAGCTTGTATAGCTTCATTTTCTCCTTCCCCGCGCCCATTGTGCTGGCGCTTTTGCTGAATGAAGTGCAAAACCAGCCGTTCAAAAAAGTGGTGCAGACCATATCGTATTTGCCGCACTTTATCTCCACGGTGATCATGATCGGCTTGCTGAAGAACATCACGGCAATGGACGGCATCATCAACCGCGCCATTGAATGGTTTGGCGGTACGCCAATTACGTTTATGAGCCGGCCGGAATGGTTCCGCACGCTATACATCGCCTCCGGCATATGGCAGGGCGTGGGCTGGGGAACCATCATTTACCTGGCGGCGCTTTCCGGCGTGGCGCCGGAGTTGTACGAAGCGGCGGTGATCGATGGCGCCAACCGTTGGCAGCAGGCGTGGAATGTCACGCTTCCTTCCATTTTGCCCACCGTGGTCGTATTGATGATTTTGAATATACAGGGCATTTTGAACAGCGATACGCAGAAGATCCTGCTGATGTACAACGCGCAAGTGTTCGAAACGGCGGACGTGATCGGCACGTATGTGTATCGCGAGGGCATCGAGAGCAGCCGCTTTAGCTATAGCGCGGCCGTGGGCTTGATGACTTCCGCCCTGTCGTTGCTCCTGGTGGTTATGGCGAACAAAATCTCCAAGACGGTTACGGAATATAGCTTGTGGTAATTCCCAGGCGAAAAGGGGGATATGGAATGAAACGCTATCGCAGCGTGGGCGGCACATGTTTTGATGTGGCAAACACCATTTTTCTCGTGCTGCTCACCATCGTTATGCTTTATCCGATGGTCAATGTGCTCGCCATTTCCTTCAGCAGCAAGAGCGCCATTGACGCGGGCCTTGTGACCTGGCGGCCGCACGGCTTCAACGTATCGGGCTATCAATATATGCTGCGCGATGCGGAACTGATCCACTCTTACGGCTGGACCATCGCCTACGCGCTGGGCGGCACGGCGCTCACGCTCACCTTTACTTCGCTGATCGCCTATCCGCTGTCGCAGCCGCAATTCGTGCTGAAGAAGGGGATCACGCTGATCCTTTCCATCACCATGTTCATCAGCGGCGGTATGATTCCCACGTTCATCCTGCTCAAGCAGCTGAACATGTTCAACACCTATTGGGTGATGGTGTTGCCCGGCTGTGTGAGCGCCTACAACACCTTTGTGTTCCGCTCGTTCTTCCAGGGCATCCCGGCCTCGCTGCACGAATCCGCCCGCGTGGACGGGGCGATCGAGCCCGTGATCTGGGCGCGCATCATTCTGCCGCTGAGCAAGCCTTTGCTGGCCACGTTTTTCCTGTTCACCATGGTAGGCCATTGGAACAGCTGGTTCAACGCCCTGCTCTATCTCACGGACAAAAACCGCTATCCGCTGCAGATGGTTCTGCGCCGCCTGGTGGTGCAGGAAGACATGGGCGCAATGTATTCCGATAGCATCGCCGCGATTTTTGCCACGTCTTTTGGCATGCACACGAAGAACGCGCAGATGGCCGCGGTTGTGCTGGCCATGGCGCCCATCCTGGTGGTATACCCGTTTATCCAAAAGCACTTTGCCAAGGGCGTTATGATTGGCGCCATCAAGGGATGATAACGCGCGCGCAAGCGGCGTTTCATAAAATAATGCATGGAGGAGATCGATCGTATGAAAAAGGCAATGCTACTGCTCCTTACCCTCGCGCTGCTCGTCTCCGGCGGGGCGCTGGCCGATGAGGCCTATCCGGAAACGGTAGACCTCACGCTGTACCGCGCCATCTTCTCGGCCAGCCCGATTGGCACGCCGATTGAAGAGGAATGGCAAGCCCGCATGGAAGATTACCTGGGCGTGAAACTGAACATCACCTGGGAAGAACTGCCCTTCGCGGAATTCAACACGAAAATGCCCGTGTACCTGGCCGCTGGCGACTGGGCGGACGCTTTCCAGGTTTCCGCTGTGAGCTACGACGAGATCAACGAATTCGGTATGCAGGGTATGCTCGTGAACCTGCTGGACTATTTGCCGGAAGATTCATATTATATGCAGTACGTGAACGCCAGCTTGAAAAACCGGATGGCGGTCACCGCGCCAGACGGCAACATCTACGGTTTTTGCGACGGCATGAAGAGCGTTGCGGACGCTGGCACGCAGTGCTGCTGGATCGTGCGCTTCGATACGCTCGAGGAGCACGGTATCCCCGTGCCCACCAGCATGGAAGAAATCCTGGACGTGGCGCGCCAACTCAAGGAACTGTACCCGGATTCCTATCCGGTGACCATCGGCGAGAACGACCTTTCGCGCTGGTTCCAGCTATATGCATCCGGTCTCAGCATCGTGTATGACGGGGGAAAATACGTCTATGCCCCGCGCGAATACGCGGAAGACAACTATGCGGTGTTGGAGTACCTGCACACGCTCAGCAGCGAAGGTTTGCTGGATCCCGAATGGATGACGGATACCAAAGACCAGGCGATCACCAAATATCTCACTGGCAGAAACTTCATTAGCTCTTTTCTTTACGGTGGATCGTTTTCCAGCCGCTTGAATTTCAATGAGGAATACGACGTGGAATGGGGCATGATTAACGTACCACTGAATCTGGATGGTGAGCCGGGTTATCGCACGAGCGAGCACGAGATCGGCCAGACTTTGAGCAATGGCTACAGCATCGTGATCAACGCCGCCACCGAATATCCGGAACTGCTGGTGAAGATGATCGACTACCAGTATTCCGATGAAATCGTCGACCTGACCAACTGGGGCATTGAAGGCTTGACCTATACCGTGGATGAAAACGGTGAAAAGGACTATGTGGACGAAATCAAAAACGCGGATCTGCCCTCCGCGAAGCTGGCGGAATATGGCGTGAACCAGTCCATGAGCTGCCGCTCCGGCATGATTTTCATCCCGCAGCTGAACGACGCCGCTAGCAAGCTGCAAAAGCCCAATCCCTATTACTACAACGGGGAATTCGGCGAGATGATCTTCTGGGACTTTTACACGATGGTGCGTAAAGACTTTGATAACGTGATGCCCGTTGACCCGCCGAGAACGGCCTTTGAAGACCTGGAGAACGAGGATCTCTCCATCAACAAGACCGCATTGGACACGTATGTGAAGGAAGAATATATCAAGTTCATCATGGGCGACCGCCCGCTGAGCGAATACGATGCCTTCCTCGCGGAAATGGCCAATTACGGCGACATTGACCTGGTGGAAGAAATCTACAATAGCCATATCGTAACCGAAGAATAAGCGTGGGCAAGCGGGCTGCGCCCACATCGCGCGGCCCGCTTTTCCCAATTTAGCGCACTGAATGGAATCTTTGTGGGTTGCGCCCCGTGCGTGCCCGACATATATAACGGAGTGAAACCATGGCAGATAAAGCAAAAGAGCGCAGGCGGGGCGGCCGCGTAACGGTTTTGCGGCGGCGCATTTTCCTCATCGCCGTCCTCACGATGGCAATGCTGTTTGGATTTGCTGTGGGCATCAATTTATATATTTTGCACCTAAACGAAGACGCCAACCGCAGTAGCAATCAGAGCGATCTGCGGATGGTTCATTCTTTTCTCGAAGCACATCAAAATGGACTGCGCGCGATTTTGCATTCCGTAATATCGGATGTGGATATTTCTACAATAGCCGCTCTGCGTATAAAGGAAGCAGAAAATGCCCCCTTTTCCTACAAATATGTATACTCGTTGACGCAAAAACTAGCGCTGCTTTGCTCTGGGAACCAGGATATCGCCTCTTTATACATTGTATTGCCGCAGGTGGATACCGTGGTTAGCGAAACAGGAACCAGCAGCCTAGCCACGTTTCTTCAGGCAAACCAGTGCTCTCCCCTGCGCGATTGGACACAAGAGCCTTTCGCCGTATCGCTGGGTATTTTTCGCGGGCTATTCCCTCCCATGTACTATAATTCGCCGAATATGAGCGGTCAGTATCACTTATCTGCTTCGAATAGGTGGGTCTGTGGGGTGCTTTTGCTTTCTCAGGATGGCATCAATAATAAACTGGCTCGCCAATTCGCGGGACGGGAAATGTCCTTGTATGTGCTCACGGAGGAAAACGAACTGTACGGCTGGTATGAACCGGGCGGAACGCCCCTTACCGCGCCGGAGGTGTACGCGCTATATGAACAGGGCACAGTCTCCACCACGGTCAACGGTGAAATTTGCGACGCCTATTATACCGAAACCGGCGCGCTGCGCGTGGTGTGCCTATTCCGGCAGGACGCGATCCGGCAAGCGTTTCGGGCGGGCTATTTGCTGCTGGGCGGCATGCTGGCGGCTTTCTGTGCGCTGGCCTGCGGGCTATATTTCGCAATGGTACACTGGTTTTACACGCCCATCAACAACCTGCTGGCCGTATATGGAACGGAGGATAGTCTGGGCGAGGCCGATGAATATGGCCGCATTTCCCGCACAATGGATAGCTTGCGTCGCGATATCGCCTCGCTGGAACAGCGCATGCGCGATAGCGACCGCAAGGCGCAGGAAGAAACGCGCAACCGCTTGCGCACGATGTTCCCGGAAGAGGCGGCGGTGCCGGGTGTGTACGCGGTGTTTTCGCTGGTGATGGAAAACGCGGAAGGCGTGTTCCAGGATTCGTTGTGCCGGAAGGTATGCTTCTCCCTTTCGGAAGTGCTGGAAACCACAGTGCTCTACGACCATAGCGCTTCCTTCACGGGGGTGTTCGGCCTGCGCACGGAAACCCTGCCCGTGGAACAGCTTGTTGCTACGCTAAAGGCAGCGGCGGGCGAAGGAAACTATGTACGCATGGGCGTCAGCGCTATATATACCAACCACCGGTTCCTGGCCGACGCCTATGAAGAAGCGCGCAGCGCGCTGGAAAGCCCCGCGCCGGGCTGGGTGATTGTGCATGACGCGCAGGCCGCTTCGGCGGTTCCCAGCCGGTTCCATGTGCCCCTTGTGAAACAGGCGGAACTGGCGTCGCGCCTGGCGGAAGGCGATTGGGCGCTTGTGTGCGCCACGCTTGACGACATCTATGCGGAAAATGAGGGGCTGAACCGGTATTGGCAGTGCCGCCTATCCGGCTATTTGATGGATTTGTGCCTGGTGCTGGCGAGCAACCATCCCATTGACAGCGTGCAAATGCTCTGCTATCATGAAAGGCAGGCTGCCAGTCACAATCCGGAATTGCTGCGCAGGCGCGTATACGAGCGCTACGAACGCCTTTGCGAGGCGTTGCGCCCGGGCGCGGAAGAACTCGCCGAGCGGATGAAGCGCTATATCGAAAAGCATCTGGACAACCCGGAATTGACGCTAAACGATGTGGCGGAACACTTGAACCGTTCCTACAGCTATGTTTCGGCTTGTTTCAGCAAGACGGTGGGCATGCCGTTTACCGTGTATTTGCAAAAACGGCGCGTCGCCACGGCCATGCGCCTGCTGGCGGAAACGGAGGAATCGGTGGCTCAGGTCGCGCGGCTCGTGGGCTATGAGCTGACGGGTTCGTTCATTCGCCTTTTCAAAAAAGAAATTGGCATGACGCCCGGACAATACCGCGATTCTGTGGTCCAACGCGAAAAATAATGCCAAGAAAAAACTCGGGGCATTGCACGCATCAAATTATTCTGGATGGCGGTTTAAACCGTCTCCTCAAATTCAGCTATCTTTGTAAGTGTACAGAAATTGGAGGTAAGAAAAACATCATGAAAACCATTTGGGAACCCGCGCGGCAAATCCCCATATGTTGGGAAGGTGACATATGCGTGCTGGGTGGCAGCTGCACTGGCCTGTTTGCCGCGGTGCGCGCAGCGCGATTGGGCGCAAGCGTGTGCGTTGTGGAAAAACAAAACTGCTTTGGTGGTATGGCGACTGCCGGCCTCGTTAACGTTTGGCACAGCCTATACGATTTCGATGACCAGGAACGCATTATCGCGGGGCTTTCACTGGAAGTTCTTGAACGCCTCGCTGCGCAGGGGCAAATGGAAATTACCCCAACGCGCGCCCCTTCCAACCGTTTTAATCCCATAGCGCTGATCCGTCAGCTAGATTTGCTCGCACAGGAAAACGGCGTGCATACGCTCTTGCACACCCAATATGCTGGTATGCTCCGGCGGGATGACGCTATCGATTGCGTGTTTGTACAAAACAAGGATGGCCGCTGCGCCATCCGGGCTCAAATTTATATCGACGCAACGGGGGATGGCGATTTGATGCGTGACGTCGGCTGCGAACGCTACATGCATGAAGGAATACAGCCTCCATCCGCGTGTTTCCTTCTCAAGGGAAATACCAATGGCGAGCTGATTTCCTGGCTGATTTCCCAGCACGGGGCGGAATTTGGCCTGGACGACGATTGGGGCTGGTTTGGCCATGTGCCTGGTCTGCCCGGCATATCCTTCCGGGCTGACAACCACGTCTTTGGCTTTGATTTGAGCCGTGCGGAAGATCTCACACAGGCAGAATTCGAAGGAAGGCGGCGCGCCTATGCTTTTGAAGCTTTGCTCAAAAAATATGTCTCAAAGGATTATGGCATCGTCAATATGTGCTCCACCATAGGCATCCGGGAAACCGCTCACTATGTAACACGCTATCAGGCCAATGAAAAGGATTTGCTGGAAGGCGCGCGCTTTGCCGACGCCATTCTCAATGGAACATATTGTGTAGATATTCATCATAGTCAGGATAATGGGATTACGGTTAAATATTTGGATGGTAATATGCACACCACTTATGGGAAGGGCACCGTCACTGTGGAAAGCAATTGGCGGCACGAAGCCGGCTTGGATGACAATTATTCGCGCTATTATCAAGTACCTTTCTCCATTTTGGTGCAAAACATTTGTCCCAATCTTATCCCCGCCGGTCGTATGCTCCATGCGGACAATGGGGCGTTTGGCGCGCTGCGCGTAATGATCAACACCAACCAGTTAGGAGAAGCCGCCGGCGTGGCAGCCTATATTTGTGTGGATCAAAATCTTCCTATTCAGTCGATAGATGGCGTAGCTGTTCGAAAGTTGCTCGCAAGAGGCGGTTCTGCGCTATGATCTATACGAATATCGGATGGCGGCTAATGCATTTTACGATTGGATTGTAATAACAGCGAAGAGCCGTTGCAGAGTTTTGAAGCTCTGCAACGGCTCATTTTATCTGGCTTGGAGGAGCCTGCGCTTACAGCACGCGGCGGCCCCAGGAGAAGTTGGTTTTGTAATATCCGCTGCTCAGGGAACTGACGACGACCTTGCCCGCCGAGGACGAAGCATGCACAAACTGCCCGTTGCCCAGGTAAATGCCGGTGTGGTCGCTCAAGTCGCTATCGCTCACGGTGTTGAAGCACACGATATCGCCGCGCTTCAGGTCGCTGATGCTTTCGATCTTGGTACCGTCCTCATAGCCCTGCGTTTGCGCGGAGCGGGAGAGCGATACGCCAACCTGCTTGTAAGCGTAGTACACCAGGCCGGAGCAGTCGTAGGAATTCGGGCCGGAACTGGCGAACACATAGGATTTGCCCAACTGCGCTAGCGCGGTTTCGCACACGATCTCCGCCTTGGACTTGTCCGGCGCGGCGACGGAACCGCCGCTGCCGCCTTCCTCCGAGGGCTGTTCCATATCGTCCGGACAGGCCTTCGCGCTGGAGGAGAACAGGCTGCTCATCGTGCGGGAACCGGCTTTGCCATCGGTGGAGAGCCCCATGACCTTTTGATACATGGCCACGGCGGTTTCGGTCAGCGCACCATAGTCGCCATCCACCGAACTGCTGAAATAGCCCAGATAGGTGAGGCGCGTCTGCAGGCGCACGACGTCTTCGCCTTTATCGTCCTTGGAGAGGGAGACCGAGCGGATGGAAGAAGCCTTGGCGCTGGAGGAATACAGCGCGCTTTGCGTTGCCGCGTCCGCAATGCCCGATTCGGAGAGCCCCGCTTCCGCCTGGAAGCGCTTCACCGCCGCCGTGGTGATGAGCGAATAGTTGCCGGTCGGCACGCCGTCGAAGTAGCCCAATTCTTCCAGACGCGATTGCAGCTTGGTGACCGCTGAACCGGAAGAACCGCTCTTCAGCGTGGTATAATCCGCGGCTTCCAGAGAGCTCTTTTTGCAATAACCGATTTCGCCATTTCGTTCCAAGCGCGCCCAGCTACCGTTGGTGGCCAGCACGTTCACCGTGCTGCCTTTTTTCAGCGTGCCCAACACGGTGGCGCTCGTGCTGGCGGAAGCGTAGACCGTCACATCTTCTTTGGCGATGGCGCTCTGCGCGTCGGACGTGTCGTATTCCCCCTTGGCCAGCCCGCTCTTGAGCACATAGCCAATCGCGCCGTCCTCCCGCTCGATCTTGGCCCAGTTCGCGCTTTCGGCCTGCACCATCACCATCATGCCGGTCTTTAAGACGCCCAGGGACTCGCCGGCGTCGCTGGCTTGGCCGTAGACATACAGATTGTTGATGGCGGCGGCCTGGTAGGGCGTTACGCTCTTCAAATCTTCTGATTCGTTGCTGGCGGAGCGCAAGCCATCGAGCTTGGTATAGCCCGTGTTGCTGCCCCTGGTGATGTACGCCCAGGTATCGTCTTTTGCGCTGACGGTCACGCTTTCCCCTTCGTTCAGATAACCGATTTGTGTCGCGCTGGTGCTAGGCGCGTCGTAAACATAAACGCGCGCCTTGGCGACGGCGGTGTAAGACGCCACGGAATCCAGCCCATTCCCGGCCTGCAGTCCGCTCAGCGGCGTATAGCCATAGTTGCCGTTTTTGGTGACATAGGCCCAGGAATCGTTTTTCTTCAGCACGGTTACGCTGTTGCCCGCGTTGAGGTAGCCAATGCGCTCCGCGTCGGAAGCGGGAGCGGAGTAGATGTAAATCTTTTCTTTGGCAGTGGCCTCGATTTCATCCACGGAAACCAAGCCGGTGTTCACCTCTGTGCCGGGATAGGTGACAAAATTCGAAAGTAGAGTATAGCCGACCATGCCGTCGTTTTCCACGCGCACCCAGTCGCCATTCACGTCTAACATAATGAGTTTTGTGCCGGCATTTGCCGTGCCGAGCCGCGCGCTGGAAGTAGAGGCTTTCATATACACGGCGGCGCCCTCGCTGTCTACGGTCCCGGTCTGCTCCGAATAACCGTATTTGGACGGGCCCAGGCCTCCGAGGAAGGTATAGCCCTGCGCGATCTGCGCCCAACCATCTTTTTGGGCATACAGCGTGATAGAGTCGTCGCGCGAAAGCGTGGCGACCACCTTGCTGTCAATATCGGGGGAAGCATATACTTTCAGTTTGGTGGCAGTGACATAGCCCTTTTGGCCTTCGCCCGCCGGCATCTCTTCTTCCGTTTCTTCTTCCGTGCTGTTCAGCTCCATGTCCACGATGCGCGCGTAGCCGGTGTTGCCTTTATAGGAAATTTTGGCAATCCCGTCGGAAGCGGCAAGCACGGTCACCACGGTTCCCTTTTCCAGCGAACCCAGTACGCTGTAAGAAGAACTGGGGCCGCTGCGCACCACCATTTCGCTCGCAGTCACGGTGGCGGTCGCCTCCGCGTTCGCTGCCAGGGGCAGCGCGAAACTGAAAATCAGGATGAGTGCCAGCAGGCGTTTGGTTATGTTCATCTTCGCTTTTCTCCTCACCGTATTGTGATATTTGCGCGTAAAAAAGAGCATCAGCAGCCGCTGATACTCTTGCTTTGGGGCGCGTGTTTCCATCTTTTGAGTACCAGTTCCCACTGTCCTCTAAAATATTACGACATGCCCCCTGGATTTTCCTTCAAGTTGCAATGTAAAATATATTAGGCAGAAATAGTTTTGAAATATCTTGTCACAGATCAAGCTTCATATCGCCTTCGTGGATCCAGCCGCGCTTGCGCATGAATTCCGAAATGGCCAGGGAGAGGGCCGCGGGCAAAATGATGTGCAGCAGCGCCATTTTGATCAGGATGGGCCCCGCGCTTTCGTAAAGCGACATCACTTCCCAGGTGCCCAGTTGGCCTACAAAGCCGCTGGTGCCCATACCGGCGGCCACGGAAGCGTTGTACATGGGCAGCACCGTGGTTGCCAGCGGGCCAAGGATGGCGGAAGTCAACGTGGCGGGCACCAGGATTGCGGGATGCTTGAGAATATTGCCTACCTGGAGCATGGAAGTGCCAACGCCCTGTGCGATCAGGCCGCCCACGCGGTTTTCGCGATAGCTGGCCACGCCAAAGCCGACCATTTGGCAGGAACAACCCACCGTGGCCGCGCCAGCGGCCAGGAGCAGGCCGGTATCCATCGTGGCGGGATCGCCCGCAAAGATCACCGCGGCCAGCGCGGCGGAGGAAATCGGCGCGGTTAGAATCAGGCCAAAGCACACGGAAATGACAATGCCCATGGGGATGGGTTGTAGTGTCGTCGCCATGGCGAGAAAATCCTGCAGCGCGTTGGTGGCTACGGTGATGGGCGGGTTGAGGAAGCGCGCCACCAGGCCGCCGGAAACCACCGCCACAATGGGCACCACGATGATGTCCAGCTTGGTTTTGCCCTTCACCAGGGTGCCTAGCTCCGCGGCCACGATGGCGGCGATGTACGCGCCCAGCGGGCCGCCGCTCACAAAGGCGGGCACAAAATCCGCCGCGCCGGTGAAATTGAAATCGCCGGAATAGCCCAGCGCGCCCACGGCCGCGCAGGAGAACAGCGCCAATGGGGTGGCTTTCAGTCCATAGCCAACGGCTACGCCAATGGCCGCGCCCACCACGGGGGAACTGGCGCCCACGATGGTGGAAAAAGGCGTGAGGAACGAAAGAAATTCAATTTTGGCGAGCTGGCCCAGGATGGTGCCAATGATCAGGGACGCGAACAGTCCCAGCGCCATCGCGCTCATTGCATCCAGAAGATAGCGCTTGTAAGCCTTTTTGAGAATGGACACCGCAGAGCACCTCCACGATAAGTTTTCAATATTATACCGGGAGTGTGTTGCATCTTTAGGCGAGTTGGGTAAAATTCCAGATATATATCGCGCGGGAAGCCAACGCTTCCCGCGCGCAAAAGTCATCAGGGCTTTTTCTCTTCGGAGCCCTTTTCATCTTCCGGCTTTTTGCCGAGGCTGCCGCCCGTGAGCTCGCTGGCGGAGCGGGAAAATTTTTCGCCGATCAAGCGCCATTTCCCGGTGGAAACCAGCGCGTACACGCCCGCGCCGAGCACGGCGACGGCGATCAGCCACCACAGGCCGGAAAAGCCCGCGCCACTTCGCGCGCCGGCGGCTTCCTCGGCTTTCGCGCTGCCGCCGAACACCACCTCGTTGATTACGTTGGCCATCAGTTCCGTGGCGGAGATGGCCTTTTCCTTTTCCAGTGTGTGCGTGCCAAATTCCAGCAGAATGGATTGCGGATACAGTTCCTGGTTGTAGTTCCCCTTGCCGATGAAAATGTCCTTGATCAATCCGGGATACATTTCATCCGCCGCGGCCTTGAGTTCCTTGGCAAATTCGCGGTTGGCCGCGGCGTTGGGGTTGGAGCGCCCCACCAGCAGGCGCACCTTGCTCATCTCTTCGCCGTGCACCTCGGTTTCGTATTCTTCCGGATCGGGGATACCGTCGCGGTGGATGTCGATGAGCATATCGGGGTTGCCCTGCAGCAGCTCTTCCGCCGTGCGGCGCGAGCGGCTGTAGGCGCCCGCGTCGTGCGGGAGGAAGGTGTCCTTCGAGTATTCCACGGAAATGCCCAGCGCCTCCAGGTTTTCCTGCAGGGCTTCGCCCACGTCGAAGATGCCCGCGTCTTTTTCCAGGCTGGCCGCTCCATCGGAGGGTTCATAGGATTCGTCGCTGTGGGTGGAATACATGGCGACGCGCTTTTCGCCATCGCCATCCGCGCTTTCCGCCGCTAGCGCCGCGTCCCCAGCGGAAGCGCTTGCCCCGGCCGCCGGTTCCGCGCCCATGTGGCGGGCTGTGGCGATGCACAGCGCGTCGTCTACCGCGATCACGCGATAGAGTTGGTTGTCGCTGGAGATATACTCGTCGCCTTCATAGATGCGACCCGCCCGGTGCGTGAGGGTTTCCCCGGTTTCCGTGCGCAATTCGTATACCGTGCCGCCGTCGTTTTCGCCTTCCTGGGCAAACAGTTCCAACGCCTGCGCGCGGGGCGCGATGGCGAGAAGGCAAATCAGCAGCACCCATATGGGCCACTTTTTTCTGGCAGAAAGCGTCATTTGCGCCGTCCCTCCTTGATGATTTCGCCGCCGGTAAATTCTCGCCCCCGCGGGTTGGAACCGCGCGCGGCGCGCTCAAGAATTTCGCCGATCAGTTCGCTGAGCATTACTGCGAGCAGGCCGGAAATCACGACCACGTCCACTGCGCCCGCGCCGCCCAGGTGCACGGCTTGATCGATGCCGTTCATGCGCAACTCTATGCCTTGCCACACATCCATGAGGATCACGCCCAGCACGCCCGCGATGAACGCGCCGCGCCGCGAGCGGCCGAAGATGTAGCCAATGACGCCCGCCGCCAGACCGTAAAGATAATTGGGATCGATCCAGATGGCCTCCGGCTCATCGGGCGAAAAGCGCGCGATGGCGTATACGGCCACGGCGGTGACGAGGGAAGCGATGAGCGCGCGCAGCCGTTCTTGCCAGGATTGGCAGCGCACCAGCAAATAGGCGCACAGGCCCAGGGGAATCAACGCGCCGCCTACATTGATAAAATACCCGCCGCCCAGCGGAATTTCCGGCAAAAAGCCGCCCGCGATGATGAGCGCGATGAACAGCAGGGCCTGCTTATCGGTAAGGCGCAATTTATCCAGCACGCGCTGGCCCACGCCCAGCAGTACTAAAAGCCCGGCAACGATCAGTAAAATCAAACCTACGGACAATGTTCTCACCTCGGCTTTAGGATGAACGGATTTTGCGGAGCGTATACAATACGCAAGAACCCGTTTGCCAGAAAAGACGCGCTTGGGGAGGATGGAATATGCGCTGGATAGGAGCTTTGTTTTTTGTGGCGGCGCTCGCGATTTGGCCGGGCGTTGCGCTGGAAGCCGCGCGCGGCGCGATGGAGGCGTGGGCGACGTCGGTCGCGCCAGCGTTGTTTCCCTTTGTGGCGGCGATTTCCGCGCTCACCTGCCCGGAGGCGCGCATGGCCTATGAAAAATGGCTCGGCAAGGCGATGCGCGCGCTATTTCGCGTGCCAGCGAGCGCCAGCGGCGCCATCGTGATTGGCTTTCTGGCGGGCAGCCCGGCGGGCGCGACGGCGCTTAAGCAGACTATGGCGGGCGAAACCTATACCCGGGCGGAAGCGCTCCGTGCGGCGGCGCTCGTTTCCGGGTGCAGCCCGATGTTTTTGGTGGGCGGCGTGGGCACGGCGATGCTCGGTTCGCACGCCGCGGGCCTGGCGCTGATGGGGGCGCAACTGGGCGCGCTCATTTTGGGCGGGCTATTCTTGCGATTTTGGCCGTTGCGCGAGGAAAGCGCGCCCCGTCCACGGGCGGGGGACTTTAAGGATGCGATTGGCTCCATTTTGGGCGTGTGCGGCAACATGGTGGTGTTTTCCGTGGGCGCGGCGCTGCTCACGCAATTTCTTTCCGGCGCGCCCCGGGTGGCGGTGCGGATGGTGGCGGAACTGGCGATGGGCATGCAGGCGGGAAGCGGCGCGGGCCTTCCTTTGCCTTTGCTCGGCGCGCTCGCGGGTTTCACGGGCGTTTGCATCGTGTGGCAGAACGCCGCTGTTTTGCGCGATTGCGGCATAGGAATGCGCGCGCTTTTGCCTATGAAACTGTTGCACGCGCTGTTTTGTTTCGCCCTGTGCCTGCCGGCATCCGCCATTCCCGGGCCAGCGCAGGCGGTTTTCGCGCCCGCGCAGCGTCCCGCCACCGTACTTTTGCCCAATTCTGCCGCGGCTTTAACGCTTCTTGCGCTGGCAATTGGCGGAAATTTGTGGTATAATCGCAAAAGAACGCTATAGCGAGGTGATTGCATGGCTCTTTTGCATACGGACTTTTACTCCGAATCGCTGGGCATGTGCATGCAGGTGGATGTGATCCTGCCCGAGGAAACGCATGGCCAGATCGGCATGGAGGGAAAAGCCGCGGACACGTATCCCACGCTTTATCTGCTGCACGGTATGAGCGACGATCAGACCATTTGGCAGCGGCGCACGTCCATTGAACGCTATGCAGCGGAAAAGGGCATCGCGGTGGTGATGCCGGGCGTGCACCTGAGCTGGTACACGGATATGAAACTCGGCTTCCGCTACTGGACCTATGTTTCCGAAGAACTGCCCCGTCTGTGCCGCATGATGTTCCCGCGCATGTCCAAGCGGCGGGAGGACACCTTTGTGGCAGGGCTTTCCATGGGCGGCTATGGCGCCATGAAATGCGCCCTGCGCGCCAGCGACACCTTTTCCTGCGCGGCCTCGCTCTCTGGCGCGCTGGACATCGTTTCTCACCTGGAAGGCCAGCCGGAGAGCGGCCTGTTTTACGACATTTTTGGCACCAGCGAGGAAACGAAGGGTTCGTTTAACGACCTGTTCGCCGCGGCGAGCGAGCTGAAGGAATCCGGCAAGCCGCTGCCCAAGCTGTATATCTGGTGCGGCACCGAGGATTTCCTGTACGGGCACAACGTGCGGATGCGCGCGCACCTGGAAAAGCTGGGGTACGACCTCACCTATGAAGAGTCCAGCGGCGATCACCAGTGGAAATACTGGGACGCGAAGATCCAGACCGTGCTCGATTGGCTGCCGCTGGGAAAGGAGGAAGCGTAGTATGGTGCTCATTCACGCCGGATATTTTTCGCACGAGCTGGGCATGTGCATGCAAAGCGACGTGCTGCTGCCGCAATCCGAAGGGCCGCACCGCGTGCTGTGGCTATTGCACGGCGCGAGCGACGATGAAACCGCCTGGCAGCGGCGTACGTCCATCGAGCGCTATGTCGAGGGTACGGGCCTGGCCGTGGTCATGCCCTGTGGGCACCTGAGCTCCTATGTGAACATGGCGCATGGCGGCAAGTATTTTTCTTATATTGCGGACGAGCTCCCCGCCATCATGCGCGGCTTCTTCTCGCTGAGCGACAAGCGGGAGGACAACTTCATCGCGGGCCTTTCCATGGGCGGCGCGGGCGCGCTGCGCATTGGCATCGCGCGGCCGGAGAACTACTGCGCCATCGGCTGCTTCTCCGCCAGCGTGGACAATCGCCGCCGCGACATGCCGGGCCGCACCAGCCGCCGCTATGGGTTGACCTATGGCGACGCGCCCATCGAGGGCACGGAGAAGGATACGCGTGGCAACGCGCTTCGCCTGCTAGAAAGCGGAAAGCCGGTTCCGCGCATCTATCACGCCTGCGGCACCGAGGATTTCCTGCTGGAAAACGCCCGGGAAACCAAGGCCTTCTTCGAATCGCTGGAGGGCAATCCCTTCGATTATCAGTATGAAGAGATGCCTGGCGCGCACACCTGGGATTTTTGGGACGCGCGCATTCAGGATTTCCTGCGGTACATCCACGTGAAATGAATTACGCGCGGATTTAACCGGCAACTGGTATACTGTTTGTATCAAAGTGGACAAAGGAGCGTATCATATGGCATTTCGCACGCGATTTGCGCCCAGCCCCACGGGGTATTTGCACCTGGGCGGCCTGCGCACCGCGCTTTATACCTACCTGCTCACGCGCCGCAACCATGGCACGTTTGTTTTGCGCATCGAGGATACCGACCAGGAGCGCGAGGTGCCCGGCGCGGTGGAAAAGATTTATGCCAGCCTCGCGGCGGCGGGACTGAACTACGATGAGGGGCCGAACGTTGGTGGCGATTATGGGCCGTACATCCAGTCCCAGCGCAAGGATCTGTACCTGCCCTATGCGCAGCAGTTGGTGGAATCTGGGCACGCCTATTATTGCTTCTGCACGCGCGAGGAACTGGATGAACGCAGGCAGAAGGCCGCGGAGCGCGGCGAAACCTTCAAGTACGATAAGCATTGCCTGCACCTCTCGCGCGAGGAGCGCGAGGCCAAGCTTGCCGCGGGCGTGCCGTATGTCATCCGCTTCAACATGCCCACGGAGGGCACGGCAGGATTCGACGATTTGCTCTATGGCCGGCTGGACGTGGATTGCTCCACGCTGGACGATATCATCCTCATTAAGGCGGACGGTTTGCCGACCTACAACTTTGCCAATGTGGTGGACGACCATTTGATGGCCATTACGCTGGTGACGCGCGGCACGGAATACCTCTCCAGC
>ERZ857998.1640-NODE-1640-length-24220-cov-3.568053_pt1 | contig 24220 bp, 19 predicted proteins | sample MGYA00519954_ERZ857998 | MGnify/ENA primary metagenome ERZ857998 (study PRJEB31778, sample SAMEA3449424) | human gut metagenome | biome: human gut; feature: human-associated habitat; material: faeces | place: United Kingdom | collected 2010/2012 ...
TCGATTCGCCCTCGCTTCCGCAAGAGGAAGAGCCCGGCGATCGCGACGACCAACGCAATCGGCGCGATTCGGACGAAAACCCACTCGAATCCGTGATAAAGGGCTCCCGCCACCGCGAGCTCGGGATCGGCGAAGTCCCAATGCGAATACGGGCTTCCCAGCACGACCAGGCACGCGAAGGCGAGGACGATCGCAATGACCAATGCGAGCAGGACCCCACAAACCAGCCTCCGCCGCGACTCCCTCCCGCGGGCAAGCTGAAGATTGACGACCTCGAGTTTCTCGGCAATCGCGCTAAGGCCATCCGCCTCAGGCTCCGAGACGCCCTCGCCAAGCAGCGTCCCTACGGAGGCGTCGAGCGCCTCGGATATCGAGATGAGCATATCGGAGTCGGGAACCGAAAGGCCGCGCCCCCATTTGGAGACGGTCTGTCGGACGACGTTCAACTTGATTGCCAGCTCTTCTTGGGAGAGGCCACGCGATTCGCGGATCGACCGGATGTTCTCGCTCAGCATTGCGGTCTCCTTCCTTCGACTGGCCTCATTATCGGCAGCAGCGGGCCGTTGCGGCAAGCAACGGGAAGTAGCATTGGATGAAGAGAGAAATGACCCGGTTCGTCATCTTTGATTATTAGACACAATATCGATATAATATGTGTCTGTAAATCAAAAAGGAGGGACAATGGGGAGAAGCGAGGAAATCGCCAGGCTGGTCCGGGACGCCGGCGGCGTGGCTAGCGCGGCGCAGATCACCGAAGCGGGTTTCCTGCCCGGCTCCATCTCCCATGCCCTGAAATCGGGCGCCATAGACAAGCTCACGAGGGGTGTCTACTGCCTGCCGGAGGTGTTCGACGACGAGCTCGCCGCCGTCACCTACAGGTGGAGGAAGTGCGTGCTCTCGCACGGAAGCGCGCTGTACCTCGCCGGGCTCTCCGACAGGGTGCCCGGCGCGCTCGACGTCACCGTCCCCCACGGATACAACCCGCGGGGGCTTTCCCTCGAGCATCCCGACGTGAGGGTCCACAGGGTCAACAGGGATGTCTACGAGCTGGGGATCACCGAGGCAAAATCCCCCGGCGGCGCGATGGTGAGGGCGTACTGCGCGGAGCGCGCGGTGGCGGACCTAATCTCCCAGAGGGCATCCGGCGGGGCCGATCCGCAGCTCGTCCACGACGCGGTCGCGGGCTATTTCAAGAGGGCCGACGCCGACCTCGAGAATCTTGCGCGGATGTGCACTGCCCGCAACGCTTACCGCAAACGCGATGCACATGCTGGAATCGGGCACCAATACTTCCAAACCCGCCGCCGGCGACGTTATCGAAGTGGAGCTTCGTTAGAGGGCGGGTGCGGCTGCCAAGAGCGCGAACCGTCTAACAGACCCCGGAACTACCTCAGGTTGTTGGCGAATTCGCTATACAAGATCGTCAACAACCTGCTTCATTTCTGGAGCCCAGTTCAACTGCTGTTTTTTGAAGCCTTCCCAGGCTTTTCGTTGCCCTTGATTTTGCAACCACCCTTCATGTTGGAGCACCGGCATCCTTTTGGCCGAAAATCATGTCGCTGCACTTCCGATCTCCGCTGAGTCCGAACAACTACCTCGATTTGTGAAAAGCCTCTCTTCTCGCAAATACGCTCACGCTAGTAAGGTAATCACATTAAATACCACCACCATCATCCAAAATCGGGAAACAAGGGCACATACCCGCAGCAATAATGGGACATAGGTTCATTCCCCCGCACGCGCATCTATGGCATCCTCTGATAAGGAACGTCCATCCCAGCAAACGCACGCGAGAAAGGGCACGAACATGAACAGCGACGTACAAAAAAGCGTTGATGCGAAAACGCATTACTTCGATGAATACCTCATCGTGCCTGATAGCTTGCGGCCCGAAGTGGACGCATTCTGCGCCGAAGTAGCCGCGCTTGGCGAACAGTGCGCAGACTTCAATGCCTTCGAAAATCGCTTCGCGTCTGAAGGGCTTTCAGAAAAGTTTGTGGCACTCATCTGCCAGTGCGCCCAGAAAGCCTCCCCGCGAACAAAAGAACAGCAGCGGGAATCGCTCAAAGCCGCCAAGAGCATGATGCGCGAAAACCGAAAAGAAACCGCGGAATACTTTGCCGACTCCGTACTTGCATCCGCCAGAGTCGAAGCCGAGGGGCGCATCCTGAAGGAAAATCGAGAGCGCATGATCGAAAACGACACCATGGGCGGCTACACAAGAACAAAGAACGCTATAGAAGACGGCATCAGCCTTTTCGGGTTCCTATTGAATAAGTTCAGGAAGTAAAGGCTCAGCGTTATCCTCTAAGCACCAACCAAAAGGAAGATGATACAAGGAACCCCGATATGGTGCTTATTCTCGTAATGCTGCTCATTGCCACAGCTAACGTTGCAGGCTGCGTCCTTATCAAAAAACGAGGGATCCAAATCTTCCTGGGAATCGCAGCGTGGAGCTGGGTTCTTATTGCGCTGGCGAGCAGCCTACTTCTTTACAACATCAATTACAAAACAACCGATATCGACGTATCGGAATCTCCCGATGGCGCCTACGAACTGCACTTCCAGCAAATCGGAGAACCAGATTGGCCCTTCGGTTCAACCCACGCCCGTCTTGTTCTCGAAAGCAATGGGAAAACCGTCACAACGTGCAGCTTCGACATTGCCAACGACGGCAAAAACCTTGGTCCTGAAAACTGGGAAACTACATGGGGCAACGACCACGCATCAGCCACCATATTCGGCGAAGAGCAAAGCGACTATCGCTACAACCTCAGCTTGGATGGGGAAATTGAAGAGCTCCAGCTAGACACCTATAACGGCAAAACAATTCCTGATGCACAGAACGAAACCCCAATGATCGACGAAGATGGCTACCCTACCGCCCAAGACTACCAAGCATACAAACAGGAAATGGCAGCGGTTGCCAGCTACATTGAGGTCGACGGATTCGAGATGGAATACAAAATTACGGCTAAGGGCTACCCCTATGCCGTAATCTCCAGGGAAACAAACGAAAAAACTGGCCAAGTTACCGAGCTACACATTCTCCTGAACGAACAGCATGAAAGATTATCGAACCGGGAATACGTTCTGCAAAAGCACCGCTTCGCAGCAGATGGAGCAGAATCCGCTTCTGCTGAAATCGTCGATTTCTATTTGGTGGACTGTGCAACGCTTGAAGTCACCGACGAGCATACAACCCAATGGCATAAAGCAACCCTGAGTTAAAGTTTCATATCGAATTGGTATTCAAGCCTATTTCAGAAAAGTATCAATAGGAACAGATAACGCTGTTTACCAGGTGGAACGACACTATTTTTAAATAAGCAAGCAACAGAAAAGTTAGAAGAGGTGCTTCTAACGAATGCCCAAAAAACTTAATCCGTCCGTCTAGATGAACACGTTCATTGATTTCTAACAATTCTTAATCTATTGTAAAAAAGTCAATAGCTCTCGAAGCTATTGGGATCTATTTTTGGGGGAGGCTTACATGAAAACTGTTGCTATTATTGGCACTTTTGACACCAAAGGCGAAGAATTCGCCTACGTTAAAACCCGCTTCGAAGAGCTGGGCATCAACACCATTACCATCCACTGCGGCGTATTCGATCCGCAAACCATGCCTGACGTTACCAACACGGAAGTAGCAGCAGCAGTTGATATCGAAATGTCAACCATCGCCGAAAAGAAGGACCGCGCCTTCGCCACAGAAACCATGACGCGCGGCGTTGAAAAGCTTTTGCCTACGCTGTATGCCAACGGTCGCTTTGACGGCGTCTTTTCCATGGGCGGATCGGGCGGAACCGCTATCGCAACCGCAGGCATGCGCAAGCTGCCGGTAGGCGTTCCCAAGGTTATGGTGTCCACCATGGCTTCAGGCGATACTTCGCCCTACGTCGGCGCATCCGACATTGCCATGTTCCCCTCCATCGTTGACGTTGCGGGCATCAATTCCTTCTCTGCAACGATCTTCAACAACGCGGTTGCCGCTATGACAGGCATGCTCGAGCACACTGCTCCCAAGCACGAAGATTCCAAACCACTGGTGGCTGCAACCATGTTCGGCGTTATCCAGAAAGCACAGGCATACCTGGAATCAAAGGGCTATGAAGTACTTGTATTCCATGCAACTGGCACGGGCGGAAAATGCATGGAATCACTGATCAACGGCGGCTTCATCAAAGGCGTACTCGATCTGACTACCACCGAATGGTGCGATGAAATTGCTGGCGGCGTTCTTAACGCTGGCCCCGATCGCTGCAGTGCCGCCGCCCTTAACGGCATTCCTGCTGTGGTGTCCGTAGGCGCTGACGACATGGTGAATTTCGGCCCGTGGGATACTGTCCCCGAGCATTACCAGTCTCGCAACCTGTACAAGCACAACCCAACCGTTACGCTTATGCGCACCACGGTTGAAGAAAACGAGCAAATTGGGCGCGCCATCGCAAGCAAGGTGAACATGTCTATCGGCCCGTGCGCCGTCATGTTGCCTTTGAAGGGCGTTTCGATGATCGACGCAGAAGGCCAACCATTCTACGGTCCTGAAGAAGATGCGGCACTGTTCCAGGTGCTTCGCGATGAAATCGACCCGACAAAGGCCGAGCTCATCGAAATGGATGCCCATGTGAACGACGACGAATTCGCCATTGCTGCAGCACAAAAGCTGATCGATCTCATGAATCAATAACGTATATAAAAAAAGACGAGAACGCACAGTTCTCGTCTTTTTCTTGTAGAAGGTGCCCGAGCGACACCACTACCCTAGCTTCATTGGGCCTCTTTCCATAAGGGCAGTATTTCTTATTGGAAAATGCTCATTAAAGTGACAGTTCCTCAAGGAAAAGGAGAAAACCATGCTTGAATTGTCCCGCGCAGAAATCCTCGACCGGTTCCGCAAGTCCCTCGACGAAGGCAACATCCTGCTCGGTGTAGGCGCCGGTACGGGCATCACGGCTAAATCCGCTGAGGCCGGCGGTGCCGACATCTTCGTTATCTACAACTCTGGTCGATTCCGCATGGCTGGCCGCGGCTCTCTTGCTGGCCTGCTTTCCTACGGCGATGCAAACCAAATCGTTGTTGAAATGGGCGCCGAGGTTCTGCCTGTTGTGAAGGACACCCCCGTGCTCGCTGGCGTATGTGGCACCGACCCCTTCCGCGTAATGAAGAAGTACCTTGCCGAGCTTAAGGAGCAGGGCTTCAACGGCGTTCAGAACTTCCCCACTGTTGGCCTTATCGACGGTACGTTCCGTAAGAACCTCGAAGAAACCGGCATGGGCTACGGCCTTGAAGTGGACATGATCGCCGAGGCTCACAAGCTCGACATGCTTACCTGCCCGTATGTCTTCGATGAAGAGCAGGCAGCAGCAATGACCAAGGCCGGCGCAGACATCATCGTTGCCCACATGGGCCTTACCACCGGTGGCACCATCGGCGCAGAAACCGCACGCACTCTCGAGGATTGCGCAAAGATCATCGAAGGCATCGTAAAGGTTGTAAAGGATATCAACCCCGATGCACTCGTTATCTGCCATGGCGGCCCCATCTCCGAGCCCAAGGATGCGGCTTACATCATCGAAAACGTTCCTGGTATCGATGGCTTCTTCGGCGCAACTTCCATCGAGCGCCTGGCAGCCGAGCGCGGTATCAAGGCTCAGACCGAAGCATTCAAGTCTATCAAAAAGTAGCTTTTACCAGCTTGTTTGTTTGCAAAAAACAAGGCGTTCGCCATTCGGCGGGCGCCTTGTTTCATTCAACAGCAAAAAGAAACAAGTCCAAACCTTGGTAATTGCCCAATCTCCCCAATCGTTCTCTTTCGGTATGCACTATGCATCTGTGCTAAAGTTAGCTTAACCTAACTTAACCACGGCTAACTCTGCTCTCACACCGATCGCTCCGTTGGCCTTCCGCACAGATTGGAGCGCTTATGAAAGGCAACACCCCCTACCTGGTGGTCAACGGACTCATGAAGCATTACGGCAATGGCGAAGCGCGCGTCCAAGTGCTTGATGGAATTACCGCAACCATAAACAAAGGCGAAATTTGCGTTATGCTCGGCCCCTCAGGTTCAGGAAAATCCACCTTCCTGAACCTAATCGGTGGGCTTGAAGGGGCCGACGGCGGCACGATCCGCGTCGGGGAATGCGAGATCACCGCGCTTTCCGCAAAAACCTTGGGCGAATACCGCTGCCGTGAACTTGGCTTCGTTTTCCAGTTCTACAACCTGGTCCCCGACCTTACCATTCGCGAAAACATCGAGGTCACAGCGCACCTTTCCAAGAAACCCCTCCCCATAAATGAACTGTTGCATTCGCTTGGCCTATGGGAACACCGCAACAAATTTCCCCGCCAGGTTTCAGGTGGCCAGCAGCAGCGTTGCGCAATAGGACGCGCGCTGGTAAAGAACCCTGGCCTTATCTTATGCGACGAGCCCACAGGCGCCCTCGACTACAAAACCTCGAAAGAGGTTCTTGAGCTGATGGAAAGCGTGAACCGCACGTATGGCTGCACGATCGTTATCGTGACACACAACGCTGCCATAACACGCATGGCAAATCGCATGCTTCGTTTGCGCGACGGACGCCTGGCGGAAGACGCAGCAAATGGAGCGCCTGTGCCCGCTTGCGAGCTTGAATGGTAGGCAAACGATGACACCACTTGCCAAACGACTCCCCCGCGAACTCAAGAACAACATCGGCAAATACCTTGGCATCTTTCTGCTTATGTGCGGAGCCATTGCTCTGACCTCAGGCTTTCTACTTGCCGCGCATTCGATCAGCCAGATCATCGATGGCATGCACGACGAATATACCATCGAAGACGGCCGTTTAACCACCTCGTTCGAAGCCACCGACAACCAGCTTCAAGCCGCACGCGATGCAGCCGAAGACGTGGGCGGCGTTACGCTCTTCGATAACTATTCCATCGATGCCGCCATCACACTCCCCAATGACGATGGGACTAAACGCACACTGCGTACCTACAAGCATCGCACCCAAGTAGACATCGCAGCCTACTGCGAGGGTTCAGAACCTGCAACCAAAAATGAAGTTGCCATCGACCGCGTGTTCGCCAAAAACAACAATCTTCATGTTGGCGATACCGTCCATCTCGAAGGCCGCGCCTACACCGTCTGCGGCATCATGACCCAGTCCGATAGCCAGGCCCTGTTCCTAAACAATTCAGACTTCACCGTAAACACTATTACTTACGGAGTGGCCGAAGTATCACCCTCCGGCTTCCAGGCGCTTGAAGATGCTGGCGGTGCTCCTGCCTACACCTACTCATTCACCTTCGCCAATCGGGACCTCTCCATTGCCGACCGCACCGATGCTGAAAAAGACATGGCAGAAGCCCTGGCAGATACTGATGCGCACGTGGACGACCTTACCGACGCCAGCGCCAACCAAGGCATTGGCTATGCGGCAGATGACGTTAAGGGCGATTCTGCCATGTGGACCACTCTGCTCTACATCATCATCGTTATCATGGCATTCGTATTTGTGGTGCTTACCAACGCCACCATCGAACAGGAAAGCGCAATCATCGGCACCCTTCTGGCAAGCGGATATCGCCGAAGCGAGATTGTCCTGCACTATCTAGCGCTGCCGGCAATTATAGGCATCTTGGCAGCTGGTCTAGGTACCGCACTCGGAGTGGCATTCTTTACCGAGCCCATGCGCCAGCTTTACTACGGCTCCTACAGCCTGCCTCCGTTCCAGGTGTTCTGGGACTGGGGCATCTTCCTCAAGTGCGCCGTGGTGCCCGCTGCCGCACTTATCATCATTACGCTCGTGGGCCTTCTTCGCAAAATGGGAAAAACGCCACTGCAGTTCCTGCGTCACGAAGCTGCCGGGAAATCGGGCACCAAGCGCGGCGTGCGCTTACCCGAACGACTGGGTTTCGTAGCGCGCTTCCGCCTTCGTATCTTCCTGAGGAACCTTGGCAATTTCGTCACACTCTTTGTGGGAATTGCATTTGCCAGCCTGCTTTTGCTCTTCGGCCTGGCCATCTTGCCCACTATGACGCATTACGCCGACAACTTGGAAACAAGCCTCGTTGCCGAACATACCTACACCCTGAAGGCGCCGCTCGAACTTGAGGGAACACCCGAAGAACGAGAAGCGTGGGCTGCACTCGAACGCCTGCAGTCCATCAACGGCACGCTGCTTTCCGCCGCAGAAGATGCGCAAGACGAACTGGAAGACGCAGCAGATGCCGCACAAGATGCATACAACGCTGCAATGGCATCGCCTTCCGCAGAAACGGCACAAGCGGCAACCAACGCCCTTTCGAAAGCACAACGCAAAAAGGACGCTTTCTATGCATGTATAGATGACATTGCCGACGCTCTTGGATGCAACCGCAACGATGCCATCGACCTTATGGAAAAAGCCGCCGACATCGATACAGACGATGACGATATTCACCCCATAAACACCACCGACAACGGCACTGATGCCATTGACCAAGCAGAGAAATACGCCGTCTACCAGCTTCAATACGACCGAGGAAACAACAACGGCACCGAAACTGTGGCCGTCTATGGCGTACAACAAGATTCCCGCTATTGGAAGGATCTTGATATCGGCAATGGCAAAGTCGTATTTGGCGCAGGTCTTGCAAACAAGTTCGGCTGGGATGAAAACCAGCAGATTGACCTCTACGACAAGTACGAAGACAAGACCCACAGCCTTACCTTCTCAGGTCAGGAAGACACCTGGGGTTCGAAATCGAATATGAATGCGTACATGAGCATCGACGACTTCAACACGATGTTCGACAACGACAAGTCGTACTTTAACGGATACGTTAGCAACGAAGCGCTCACCTTGGACGCACGCTACTACGCCAGCGACACAACCCCCGATGACATGCGTGCGGTCGGCGACCAATTCGTAGACATGATGGACTCCATGATCGGCATGATGGTAGGCCTCGCAGTATTCATCTTCTTGCTGTTCATGTATCTGCTCACCAAAGCCGTCATCGATCGCAGCGCTCGCTCGATCAGCTATATGAAGGTATTCGGCTACCGCGATAAAGAGGTCTCGCATCTTTACATCCGCTCGGTCACGCTGTGCGTGGTCGCATCGCTTGTGTTATGCCAGCCCCTCATCATCGGCTCGCTCACTGCAATTTTCCGATCAATGCTACTCGCTTACAACGGCAACATCGAGATCTACGTACCCTGGTGGTGCATGGCAGCGTGCGTAGGCATCGGATTTGCAACCTACCTTCTCGTGGCGCTAATCCATACGGGCTCGATTAAACGGGTTAGCCTATCCGAGGCATTGAAAGTGCAGGAATAGGCGAGTTTTCGAAGCTTTAAATACCAAGACCCCATTGGCGCCCCCCCCGAAAGCTTCTTCCGAAGGGTCGCCAATTCGATTGCCAAACGCGCAAACCACCCGCACCAATTAATCGCTTCCATCCCCGCGAAGCGGGGGGGTGTGTCACCATGACCGATTCGAACACGTGCCACGTTGTCCCATCCGTGCAAATCAAAGGGGCTGCACCAAAGGCAAGTAAATCAACCGAAAGAAGGTGGAGCAAATAGAAACCATCCTTGGAATCCTGATTCCCTTTTTAGGCACGACGATGGGCGCTGCCTGCGTGCTTTTCATGAAAAACAATCTAGGAAACCTGACGCAACGTTGCCTAGCGGGATTTGCCGCAGGGGTAATGGTTGCCGCGTCGGTTTGGAGCCTGCTCATTCCTGCTATAGAGCAATCGGCTTCGATGGGAGCGCTTTCGTTCGTTCCCGCTTTTGCGGGATTCTGGTTCGGCGTGCTGTTCTTGCTTGCCTTAGACCACCTGATTCCCCATCTACATGTGGGCAGCGAACAGTCAGAGGGCCCAAAAAGCAAACTTAGCCGTACTACAATGATGGTATTGGCAGTGACGCTACATAACATCCCGGAAGGCATGGCGGTTGGCGTAATGTACGCAGGCTTCCTTTCGGGAAATGCGCAGATCACAGCAGCAAGCGCTTTGGCATTGTCCCTTGGCATCGCTATCCAAAATTTCCCAGAAGGAGCAATCATCTCGATGCCGCTTCGAGCAGAAGGGATGAGCAGAAGAAAGGCATTCGCAGGTGGCGTTGTTTCCGGCATCGTAGAGCCCATTGGTGCAGTGCTGACGATCATTGCCTCACAGCTCATCATTGCGGCACTGCCTTATCTTTTAAGCTTTGCAGCAGGAGCCATGCTGTATGTGGTGGTCGAAGAACTAATGCCGGAACTATCTCAAGGCAAGCATTCTAACCTTGGCACGGTGTTCTTTGCCATCGGGTTCAGCCTGATGATGGTTCTCGACGTTGCGCTGGGATAAAAGCACTAGTCGTGCTCACGCACTCTGGCAACAGCATCAAGCTCAAGGCCGTCACCATGGTCAAGCTCCCTTTCCTTAGGAATGGTGGGAATAATAGCCAGCATTAAAACCGCCAGGAAAATCGCAACAGCAGCTAGCACTATCCACACAACGGGCTTTTGGACCAGAAATGCACTAAGGCCCATCACCGAATAGGAGATGGCCAGGATCCTCATCTTCCTAGGCAGAGAAATACCACCGCTTTGCTTGAAGGGCTCAACGTATGCTCGGTAAATTGGAGTTTGAGCAATCCAGGAACTAAGGCGCTCCGAGCTATGTGAAAACAGAAACGCTGCAAGCAGCACAAGCGGCGTTGTGGGCAGAACCGGTACAAACATTCCAATGAAGCCAAGCGCAAGGCACACACTGCCTGCAATAATAAAAAGAATCTTCTTCGCAAAACGCATGGTAGTGTCCTTTCGGGATCGGAATGCTCGCAAAAGAATGCGCGCGGCCATTTTCTCATAGAGGTTCCAATCGCTCATGCAGCAAGCAGGACACATGGTCGGTATTTCCAAATTAACGGCTTAAACTTCGCTACCTACATAGGCGGAATCTCAAAGCCGAAGTTGCATGGATCGGACGCACCGACCAGTTTCACCCATCAACCCAACCGGGCCAATACCAATTACCGCAACATCATCACCGAACTGGATATCGGCGAGTTCAGCCCCGTGAAACCCCGTCGGCACCATGTCGCTCACCATAGTGGCAGCACCTAGGTCCATCCCCTCAGGAAGAAGGGCCAAATTGCCATCCGCATCATTCACATGAAAGAGCTCGCCAAATACACCATCTCTGCGCTACATCATGTACGGCAATGCCGACTTTTTTCATCGCCGCACCACGAAAGCAACCGCACCAGAGCAATAGGGTCGATTCGCGCATTTGTTTTCAAGCCAATCAACGCTGATGAGCAAGGATCTCCTTTTGGAAAATCGTTTCCAAAAGCTCAATCGCAACGACAACATGACCAGTTGGAATTGAGGCAAAATTCACCACGACGCAATGGGAGCTTTTCGCACTAGGATGAGCACAATAATCTGAAAGCATATCAAGGCTTATCCCCTGCTCTGCGGCAAGGTGCTTAACCTCTTCATCGCTGCGAATGCAACGATGAAGAGGTTAATATTTGGAAAGACCACCCCTATTGTCAAGGTCGTACCGCGCCGCCATAAAACTCCCCCGATAACAATTGACTCGAAAGTTTACGATGAAAATCCAAGTAAGCTTAGGGTCAATCTTGCCTAAACATCAGGCACTATTTCGCAGAACGCATGATTCCAGATGTCCTCTGTTCGGTTCTCTCGGTGAACTGCTTTCGTGTTTGAAGCACCGAAAAAGGCGACCTATAGACACTCGCTCACAACCACAGATTATGAAGGAAACATCTTTACGGATGTTTGCTCCAATGGCCTCATGCGAACGCTCATATCCACGGGCTTAGCCGTAAACGGCGCCGTGGTAGCCAAGCCGTCAACGCCGCATGCAGCATAGGCGCCTGCATTTTGAGGATTGATGCCGCCAGCGGCGATTATCGTGATTCGGGGATCGATTTCGCGTATCCGACGAACCAACTCCGCCAATTCGGAAACCGGAACTTTATCGAGCTGGATTCCATCAACCCCGTGCCCGCCTGCGCTTGCCCTCGCAAGTGTTATGGCGCGTTTTGCATCCGCCTCTACAAACAGCTTCTTTTCCACACACCGTGCCTTAATGCGAGGCATTTCTTCGACAAAACGGTTGAACCCACCAAAAAACGCAAGGTGTTGCTCGAATACCAACACGGTTTCCGACAGCCCAAGGCGGTGAGGAAACGCACCGCCCGCCATTACCGCACAAGTAAGAAGGTCCTTTGCGCCAGGCATGCTTTTACGCGTGGTCAGAACTTCGCATTCAGGGTTTACCGCATGAACCGCATCGACCATACTGCGTGTTTTCGTAGCAACAGCCGACAAATGATCGAACACGTTAAGGCACACTTTCCATGCAGCATGCAAATCCGCCGCTGCTCCCCGCACCGTAAAGAAGGTCTGACCCGCTGAGACCAATTGCCCGTCTTCGCTGGATGCCAGAACCTCACAACCGAGATTTCGCATAATGCGTCGAGCGATATCGGTGCCGGCAAGCACACAGCTCTCTCGCGTAAAATATTCCATTTCGCCAGGCTGATTGTGGACGCCGAGCACCTCACACGTCAGATCGATATAGGGCACGTCTTCTTCAATGAACGCATCAATGCGCGCATTTGAAAACTTCATTTCAACTCACCTTCCATACCTCTTAAACACCCTCACTTCACTTCGGTATTCCAGCGTATTGGGGCTCAGAGGCGCTAATATGCTTGCTGCAACATCACACTTTGCACGCATACGTGCGATAGCTGTCACTCTATATCAGCCTCTAAATCTCCTTATGCCACACGCGCAACCAAAAAGACCAGGTTGTCAAAATAAAAAGGGCGGAAAGAGAACCATACACATTAGCAATGGTTTAATACGACATATTTTGCTTGGATTTGCTCTATATTAACAAGTTGTTAATTCGTACCCTTTTACCGAATCCGAACAAGCGCAAACACGCTCTCGTCCAGATTCCAAGAACTATGAAAGCGAGATGCCGTGAGCAAAATACGCATGGCACTGACCTTTGTTGCAGCATTAGCACTCTACGCATTGGTAATGCCGATATCGGCATTCGCAGCAACGCCAACCACTATCGAAGTAAGCAACAGCAGCGAATTCGATAATGCGGTAGCTACCGTAAACGCTGCTACCAGTGGCGAGTACATTATTGAGCTCACCGACGACATTCAAACGGGGGGGGAGCCTCATTCTCCTCTTCGCAGCCTGTAAGCATTGTTGGCAACGGACACACCATGACGCTTGGTCAGTACGGCTCGATTTTCGTACAGCCGGGAGTCCAATTGAACTTGGGCGCGGCAGATGGCAGTGACACGCTAAAAATTAGCGGCGGAAACAAGCAGAGCAACGACGTACCTGGTCTGTTGCATATCCAAGGCACGTGCAATATGTACCCCGGCGTTACCATTGCCGACCGTAAAGGCGATAACTACTTTGGCGGCGGCGTAACCGTACAGGGCGGCACCTTCCATATGTACGGCGGCACTATTGATAACTGCGGCATTACCGGCGGTTCCATCTGCTATGGCGGTGGCGTTGCGGTGATTTACGGCGGCGCGTTCACCATGGACGGCGGCGAAATAAAGAATTGCTTCGCTACTTCTTCCTTCAAAGCCTCGGATTACGGCATGGACTCCCGCATTATCACGTCTGCCGGCGGCGGCGTGTACGTTTCCGGCGGATCCTCGTTCGTCATGACGGGCGGAGCCATTTCCAACAACAAGGCCAACGAAATGGGAGGCGGCGTTGCCGTTGTTGCGTCAATTGATGAAATCATCAATGGCGGATGGGGCAACCTTCAAAGCTCCGCGCAAATCCTTGGCGGTACCATCAGCGGAAACGAAGCAAACGATGGCGCAGGCGTGCTCGCTTCCGCGTATTTCTACGCCGCAGCATACGGCCTGTGCGCTGACACCCCAAACGTAGGCGCTGCCGAAAAACCGGGCTTATTCCTTGAGAACGCCACCATAACCAATAACACGGCGAATCAGGACGAAGGCTATGGTGCCGGCGTGCTTGCAGTGATGATGAAATCGCCTGCCGCAGCAGAAATTCACGATTGCACGATAACAAAGAACAGCGCCGCTATAGGCGGCGGCGTTGCATCATATGGCAACTTCACCAGCTTGACCATCGACGGATGCACCATCACCGGCAACAAGGCGTCAAATTACGGCGGAGGCTTTGCCGCAGAATCGAATTCCGGCGAAGGTGCGGGCACCACCATCACCAACACCAAACTGTGCAACAACAGCGCAGGCAAGGCGGCTTCCGACGCCTACCTGGACGGCTCCCGTGCAAAATTGTCGGCAGCAAAATGCATGAACGAGCTTTACCTGGGCAAACCCGATGACGTGACCAATAAAAAGATTGGCGGCTGGTATCTTGACAACGAAGATGCCCGCTACACAACGCAGGCAAAAGAGCAGCGCAACGAGTACGCCGACTATGCCAGCATCGGCTCCGATGGCAAGGTTTGCCTGATTGCCGCCGCAAAACCGTCTTTGGTGAAAATCACCTTCGCGAATGAAGACGGCAACACCATCTATAGCGAAGACTGGTACGAAATCGGTACGAAAGCAGACCAAATTACGGTGCCCACTCCTACGAAACCGTCAGACGACAAGTACGACTACGTGTTCGATTCATGGCACACCGCGATCGAAGATGTCACGGGTGACGTTGTTTACAAGGCTCAATTCAAAAAAGTCTTCAAGAAATTCAGCGCTAAGTACACGTTCAGCAACACCTCTTCAGACAAACAACTGCCAAGCGAGGTTTTAGCGGTACTTCCTAAAGACACAAACAACTATGTGTATAACGATGCAGTAAACGTTATTACACCATCCCAGACAACTGTAGATGTTGCCAACGGCACCTGGATTTTTATGGGCTACGACAGGGATTCAGCCATCGCCGATATGACCACGGCAGATTCAGAAGGCAATGTGACCTTCACCGGCTCCTGGAAATTCGTTGAAAAGAGCGACACTCCGTCCGCGCCAGACAATAGCGATCAGAGCGGAGCGAATGGCAGCTATAAGTCGCAGGTCAACTCTAACGACAAATCAGGAACTGCGCAGGAGGCAGATTCGCCTTCCCCCAACACGGCAGACGGCACAAGTGTCGGTTTTTGTTACACCCTTCTTATAGCCGCCATTGTGGCGCTGGGAAGTGCCGTGTATGCAAATAGCAAGATAAGGCGTAGAGGAAACTATTAATTGCGATCCGCATCCGCAGAGTTGCAGAAGGTCCAAATCGATTTCGGAGCAAATGCATTACCCACTCAGGGAAAAATGTTCCCAACTGGATATAGATAACAGATATGAAATATGCGCCGTGCTAACTACGACGTATTCCAACCGAATTCAAAAGAGCTCTGCATGAATCCCAATAAGCGTCCTGACGACATGGTTCGCATAACCACCCCCGAACTTGCCCAGGTATTTATAGAAGAGTAGATTGCTGCAATTCGCGAACAAATCGGCAGCAAAAGGTCCTGCTGACACTTTCCGGCGGTGTTGACAGCTCCGTTGTTGCTGCCCTGCCGATCAAAGCTATAGACAAGCAGCTGATCTGCATACATGTGAACCATGGCCTTATGCGCAAAGGCGAAAGCGAACAGGTTGTCGACGTATTCAAGAACCGAATGGACGCAAACCTGGTGTACGTAGACGCAACCGACCGCTTCCTTGACAAGCTTGTTGACGTAGAAGAGCCCGAAAACATGGTTGAGCGTCAGCCCTTCCCCGGCCCTGGCCTTGGCGTTCGCTGCCTTGACGCCATTACCTGTGACCGCTTGGAAGCCCTGCGCGATGCTGACGCTATCGTACGCGAGGAAATCGACAAGGCAGGACTCACCAGTTGGCAGTACTTCGCCGTAGTGCCCGACTTCCGTGCAACCGGCGTTCGTGATGGCAAACGCGCATACGACTGGCCCTGCATCATTCGCTGTATCAACACCGTTGATGTTATGAACGCTGAAGTTCCCGAGCTAGACTGGGCGCTGTTGAAGCGCATCACCGCACGCGTTACCGCCGAAGTTCCCAGCATCTGCCGCGTCTGCTACGACCTGACGCCTAAGCCCGTTGGCACTGTAGAGTGAGAATAGTAATAGAGCATCTGTTCGTGTTTTTCATACGGTTTCTAGCGGTTCCGATGGCGACCGATGACGACATTTCGGAGCCGCCGCACCTGTGAGCCGCATGACCACACAATTTAGCGTAAAACCCAAAAGGCTCCTCGGAATCATCGAGGAGCCTTTTCGTTTCGGCAGGTAAATGCATGGCAGGATGCCATCCCATGGCGAATGGGCATGCGTCGAACGAGCCCGAAACGACTCGAACGGAACCGACGCGAGCCGAAAGACCCGCAAGCCGACGAGAGGCAGTGATGGCGGATGGCTTGCAGGCGCCGTCGAAAACCAGGGAAACTCAAACGAAACTCACCCGGAAAAACGAAACTCAAGAATGACGGATGCACCTGGTGGAGAGCCTGGAAGTGTCATTCTCGCAAACTCCTTTCGGAGCGGCAGACGCTGCATCTCAGAGTCGCGGGATTCGGCGACGATGGCGCGATGCCCGTTGCCATCGCCGCCGCTCGATATCGTGTTGCCGCCCGAGCGAGAGCCCTGGCGGACGAGAGCGGCGAATGCTACCTGCTGCGCTAGCTATATGCGCCGCCGAATTCAATAAGTTTTGCCTGAGCTTGCAGGCCCGACCGGTCACTCGTTCTTGCCCTGCCCCCGCAGGTCCGCAAGATGGCACGCAAGGCGACGGAAGGAAGGATCGGATATGCAGTGCTCCATGCGGCACGCCTCCTCTGACGCGACTTCCGCATCCACCCCGGCGTCGAGAAGCATCCCCTCGAAGAAGAGGTGCTTGGCAAGCGCCTCCTCGGCGAGGCGATGTCCTTCGGAAGTGAGCCTCGCGTCGCGGTCGACGACGTCAACAAGGCCCTTTTGTGCCAGGTTGGCAAGCGCCTTGGTCACGCTTGGCTTGGTGACGCCCATATGATCCGCGATATCGACGTTTCGGCAGCGCCCGCGCTCGGCGCAGATGGCGAGGATCTCCTCGAGGTAGTCCTCGGGGGAATCGCGGATGCGGAGGACAGGCAGAACCCTCGTCAGAACCCCGACGATTCCCTATAGGGCCCATTGGGCGCTTTCCTGCTGAAGACGGACCATACGGGCGAACAGGCCGTCCCGCTCCATAAGCCCGGTCGGGGTGCCCTGCTCGACAACACGTCCGGAGTCGAGCACCACCACCTTGTCGGCGTTCGTCACCGTGCGCATGCGATGCGCGATCACGATGACAGTCTTACCGGCGAGCAGCCTCGAGAGCGCCTGTTGCACCTCCGTCTCGTTCTCCACGTCAAGCGACGCAGTCGCCTCGTCGAGCAATACGATAGGCGCGCCCTTGAGCAACGCCCGCGCAATTGAGATCCGCTGGCGCTCGCCGCCGGAAAGGCGCGCCCCGTTCTCCCCAATCATCGTGGCGTAGCCCTGTGGCATGCGGGAGACGAACTCATCGCAGTTGGCAGCCCGCGCCGCGGCGAGCACTTCCTCGTCGGATGCGTCGCGTCTGCCCAGGCGGATATTGCCCATTACGGTGTCGTCGAACAGCACGACGTCCTGGAACACCATGGAAAAGTCCCCCAACAGTACCTCGGGGTCGACCGTCGCCACGTCTACGCCGCCTACGGTCACGCGGCCGGACGTTGCGTCCCAGAAGCGGCACGCGAGCTTCGCGCACGTCGACTTGCCGCTTCCGCTGGGTCCTACGAGAGCGGTGACCTCGCCCTCGCGCGCTGTGAATTGCACGTGCGAGAGAACCCGATCGCCGCCGTCATAGGAAAACGACACATCGTCGAACACGACATCGTGACCCTGCGGTGCGTAATCGCTGCCTCCTTGAGCCAGGGGTTCCTCGAAGAAACTCTTCATACGAGCGCTCGCTGTTTTCGCCGCGAACAACTCGGCGATGAGCATGAGACACTGGTCGAACGGCGCGTAGATGCGCGACACCACCAGCAAGAAGCAGAACAGCGTCATGAAGCCACACGTGCCGTCAAGCACGAACGCTGCACCCGCCAAGATTGTGGTAGCAAGCCCCAGGCGCAGCACGATCTGCGCACCGTTCACAAAGACACCCATCATAAGCTCGCCTTTGATGGTCTGCTTTTCGGCAGCGTCCACGTCGGCGCGGATATGTTCGAGATAGCGTTCCTCCTGATTGGTGGCGCGCACTTCGCGCACGCATTCAAGTGCTTCCTGAATGTCGTCAGACACTACAATATTCCTCAAACGCGTCTCGCGCACGAGTGGCGCCAGGATGCCCCGCGCGCCGAACAGCAGCCCCAGCGCTACTGGCGCACTCCACAGTGCCGCGATGGCCAGTCGCCAGTCGAACACCAGCAATCCCACCGCTGCCACGCCCAGCATGATGTAGGCACCGTACAACTCGGGAAGCACATGGCTGTAGGCATGCTCGATGGTTTTCACATCGCCCATGATGGTCTCGGTGAGGTCGGCCAGATCACGTCGCCCGAAAAACGACAGCGGGAGTTTCCGCAGACGCTCGGCCAACCCGATGCGCTGTCGGCCGCTCTCGTTGTAGATAACGCCGTACTGGTAGTAGTAGGCAAAGTACTCGGTGACGAACAGTGCCACTATGAACACGACAAGCGTCATCAGATACGGCAGAAGATCAGGCAGCGGCGCGCCGCTTATCGCATGGTCGACAAACGCCCCCATCGCGAGGAACAAGATTCCCACGCCCGCAAACACCGCGACGTTCGATACCGCCGTCCACGCGGCACCCAGCTTGACATTGCGCACGCCCTCGTCGGTGAGGCCGTATTTCTCTTCGATAGACATCTACGCCACCTCCTCGGACGTGATTTTCCAGCTGACAGCGCGCTCGTAGTCCGCCCACATACGTGCGTACAGGCCACCCGCTGCCAGCAGCTCGTCGTGGGTCCCTTGTTCCGCCACACGTCCGGCGTCCAGCACCACGATCTTGTCGGCCTTGCGTACAGTGGACAGTCGGTGCGCCACCATCAACACAGTGCGCTTCTCGCCACTGCGCCCACTCGCTAGCTGGGAGAACGCCTTTTGTATCTTGACCTCGTTTTCCGGATCGGCGAAGGCCGTGGCCTCGTCCAGCACCACAATGGGCGCATCTTTCATAATGGCGCGCGCCAGCATGAGCCGCTGCACCTCGCCGCCGGAGAAATGAGCGCCCGCCGCGCCGTATACGGTATCTACGCCATCAGGCAGCTTCTCAATAATGTCGTCGCATTGGGCGGCGGAAAGCGCGCGGACGACCTCTTCGCGCGTAGCATCGGGCCGCGCCGCTCGCACGTTCTCAAGCACGCTCTGCTTGAACAGGCGGTTTGTCTGGAACACGAACGCAACGTGCTCCATCAGCCTGCGCGGTTCCATGCTCCGCACGTCCACGCTGCCCACCAGTACGCGCCCCGCGCATGCGTCCCAAAAACGAGGCACCAGACTGGCCACCGTGGTCTTGCCTCCGCCGGACGGCCCCACCAATGCCACAGTCGACCCTGCTGGCACGCTGAAGCTTACATGGGACAGCGCAGGCTCATTAGCTCCTTCGTAAGTAAAGCTCACATCTTCGAACGCGATAGAGTTATCGACCGGCTCCTTCGGAGCGACGGGTGCCTTTATCGTTGGAGCCGTCAGGACCTCTTCCACACGGTTCACCGCATCGGTGGCCGACTGCAGCGCATCCGACATGAACATTACGCGCGTCATGGCAGTGGGGATAACCGCCGAAAAGATGGCGTAGAACGCGAAGTTGGCAAGAAACGCGCCGAAATCGCCTTCACCCGGCGCCAGAAGAATAGCCACTGGCACCAAGAACAGCGCCACGCCGTTGATGATGGTCAGCGACAATGACTGCGGCGTGCGACACCATCTCACCGCATAGTCCTGCGCAAGACGGGTGAACTCCTCAATGGCATCATGGAACGCCTTGAATGAGTGCACCGTCTGCTGGAACACCTTCACCACAGGGATGCCGCGCACGTATTCGGTGCCCGTCTTGTTCATCTTGACGAGAGATTCCATGTACTTCGTCATGAATTCCATGCCGCGCCCACCCATCATGTAGAACATGCAAATGAGCGAGAGGACCACCGGCACCAAGCACGCAAGACCCAGCCGCCAGTCGAACACGAAAAACAGCACCAACATGCCCACGATCATCGCCACTGAACCTGCGGTATCGGGCAGCTTGTGAGCAAGCATCCCCTCTGTCTCCGCCGCACAGCCGTCAACCACACGCCGCAGCGCACCACTCGCATGCGTGTCGAAATACCCCAGGCCCGTGTGCATCAGATGCTCGGTCGCCCTCTTGCGCATGTTCGCCGCGCAGCGGAACGCTGCCAGATGCGTGCACATGAGTCCTGCAAAGTACAGCAGGATAGACGCGACGGAAAACCCAAGCGCCCACCAGCCATACATCGCGATACTCGTAGCTGCGCTCCAGTTGGGAGCCACGGCAATAAGATCGCTCGCCACCAGCCAAATACACACGTAGGGCCCGAACCCCACGACCATGGAAATCGCGGAGAGCGTGCAACCCAGGTAGGTGAGTGCTTTACGCGGCCCGGCAAAATCGAGCAGCCGCGACACGGCGCTGCGTCTGCAGGATGGCTCCTCCTTTTTGTCCATACGAAACCTCCGATCTTGATCTTGCGCGCCGCCCCGATGAAATCGGAGTCTTCGACGCACTTGATAGTTAGTTGCAGTTAACATACCTTTATGCGTGAGTTCTCTGTTTCCACGACCTGGAAACAGAGACGTTCTCGAAACGAATTAGAACAATCGCGAAACCACAGGAGATCGAGCATGAGCGCACTACGAACAGCCATCCCGCAGCATTTACGGACGTTTGTGGAACCGCAGATAGAGCAACTGTCCCTCAGGATGGAATCCGTTCGCTGCGGTCTGTACGCGACGCTTCCGAAATCGCTCGGCGAAGGGTTTCTCTGGACGGCGGCGCTCGGCGAGGAGTGCCTCGTCAGTATGCACTCGATTCGCCTGAAGAAACCGCTCATCCTCGAGGAGCGCCCGACGGACTTCTTCTGCGTCTTCTCGGGATCGTCGGCGACGCTTCGGTCGCTGCCAAACGCGCATACCGAAGCAACCGCGGAACGCGAGAACGTCCTTTCGTTCTCCCAAACAGGCGGGACCACGCGCTGCCTGATGCGGGCGGGTGACCTCTACGAATCGACGAGTATCACCTACACGCCCGGTTACTTCGAAAGTCTAAGGAAGAGCTTTCCCGACGATTTCGGAGACGCGGAGGCGACAATGCGCGCGCTCGGATCCGCAGGTCCGCCCGCCGAGGTTCGTGCCATCCTTAGGTCGTTCACCCCCGAACGGGCCTCGTTGCCCGGGGCAGCACCGTATTTCCACGCAAAAGCGCTCGAAACGGCAACCGCCCTCTTGACCCGTTCCCGCACTTGGACCGAAGACGAAGCGGAGCGGACGGACCGCGCGGTCGTGGAGCAGGCAGAGAAGATCATCTCGGCGCGGTTTTCCGAGGGACTCACCGTAAAAGCAATCGCTGACGAGCTTTTCGTGAGCCGCTCGCGTCTCTACGACGCTTTCAGAAACGTGCGAGGGATGGGCGTGGCAGAGCGTCTTCGGGCGGAGCGTATGGGAGCCGCTTGCAGCCTGCTCGGCTCCGGAGAGACGGACGTGGCGCGCGTAGCGCGCGCGGTGGGATACGCGCGCACCTCAGCGTTCGACGAGGCATTTCGCCGAACGTTCGGCTGCTCCCCCACGCAGTGGCGGCGCCGTCCCGGGCAGTCGCAAATCGAACCCTTCCGTCCTGCAGGACGTGCGGCCTTTTAGAGCACGCGCGGCTATTTGGAGTTGCAGCTCTGTGCGTATTCGCCAAAATGGATTGTTGTTGCATATGGCTAACTTCATAGAAGACGCGGCGGCCGAAGAGCCGCACGGGAAAGGATTCGCACATGAAAACCACTGGGAACGCATCCGCTTCCACGTCGAAAACGGGAGAGAGACTAACAGGAAAAGACCTCATCAACGTAGGCATCTTCACAGCGATATACTTCGTCGTCGTGTTCGCAGTGGCATGCCTGGGATTCATCCCCATCCTCATGGCAGCCATTTGCGGAATCATTCCGCTCATCGCAGGAATACCGTACATGCTTTTTCTCACGCGCGCACGCAAGTTCGGAATGATAACGATACTCGGCCTGCTCACCGGCATCATCATGTTCATCACCGGCATGGGCTACTTCTCTATCGCAACAGGTCTCGTCTTCGGGCTCATCGCAGACCTCATCTGGAAATCGGGAGGCTACGCGTCAGCATCGCGTGCCATCCTGTCGCACGGCGTGTTCAGTTGCTGGATTATCGGCAACTTCCTGCCGTTTCTCATCACTGCAGACACGTACCTCCCCACCGTGCGCGCCCAATACGGCGACGCCTACGTGAATGAGCTCATGACCTATCTGCAACCGGAGATGTATCCGATTCTGCTCGTAGCATGTTTCGCAACGGGAATCATCGGTGGCTTCATCGGGCGCGCCATCTTGAAGAAACATTTCGTGCGCGCGGGCATCGCGTCGAGATGCCGCGGAAGGACCTTAGATAATGGAACTACTTCGGTCAAAGGCAGGAGAGCGGTCGGTGCGGCTCGACCCGCGCACAAAGATGGTGATGCTGTTCGCAGTCTCAACAGTACTCCTGCTCGGAGGAAACGGAGGCGCAATGTTCGCCGTGCGCACGGCGATGCTGCTGTTTCCGTTCGGCCTGCTCGCGATTTCAGGGCGCATGCATGCGGCAGGACTCATGCTCGCGGCGTATCTCGGGTCTTACGCGCTCGCTGCGTTCGTCGCGCCCACGCTTGAAGGTATAGCGAACGCTATTACCGTTGCGACGGCGACTGTAGTCTCCCGCTTCGTGCCCACCCTTGCACTCGCATATTTCGTATTCGCCACGACGACGGTATCCGAGTTCATGGCGGCAATGGGGCGCATGCGCATTCCCGACTGGATTGCCATTCCGCTGTCGGTGCTGTTCAGGTTCTTTCCCACGCTTGGCCAGGAAGCGCGGGCGATCAACGCTGCCATGCGGATGCGAAACATCACCCCAATCTCCCGCGGGGCTTCCTATGTGGAAAACTGCCTCGTCCCACTCATGAGCTGCGCCGTCTCCATCGGGGAGGATCTGTCCGCGGCCGCCTTGGCGCGAGGACTCGGCGCGCCTTGGCCAAGAACGAACACCGGCAGCGTCGGGTTCGCATTGGTCGACGCTGTGGTCGTCGCCGTGTCACTTGCCGCAACGGCGGCGCTCGCCTTGAGCCTCGCATTCCCGGAGGCGATTGCATGATAAAAGAAACAAAGACCGAATCCCCCGTCCTTTTCATGAGCGAAGCATCATTTTCCTATGCGGGGGGACACTCCGGAGCAGGTGTCGAGGGAATATCCCTTTCGCTGGGGAAAGGCGAGGTTGCGTTGCTGTGCGGGCCGTCCGGCTGCGGCAAGACCACCGTCACGCGCCTCGCGAATGGCCTCGCGGCGCATTTCTACGAAGGGACGGAAACCGGCACCGTTCGCGTATGCGGCCTCGACGTCGCGCATGCGGAGCTCTGGGAGACTGCACGATTCGTCGGCAGCGTCTTTCAAAATCCCAAGACTCAGTTCTACAACGTCGATGTTCGGGGGGGGGAAGTCGCCTTCGGATGCGAGAACCTGGGATTCGAACCCGCCGATATCGAACGGCGGGTGGACGCTTCGGCAAAGGAGTTCAATCTAACGCCCCTGATCGACGAAAGCCTCTTTTCTCTCTCGGGCGGTCAGAAGCAGCGCGTGGCGTGCGCAAGCGCCGCGGCTACGTCTCCCGCGCTCGTCGTGCTGGACGAGCCGTCGTCCAACCTCGACTTCGAGGCAATCGCGCAGCTTCGCATGGCAATTTCGCGCTGGAAGGCCACGGGGACCGCCGTACTCGTGGCAGAGCATCGGATCCACTACCTTGAAGGGATCGCGGATTACGTGCTCTACCTCGACAACGGCCGCCTCGCGCGCCGATGGACGGCTGACGAGTTCGCGCGTCTCGATGATGCCGAGCGCATACGGCTCGGGCTGCGCGCGCGAAGCGTCGACGACGCCTCGGCGACGGACGCGGCCTCAGGGTCTCAAAAACG
>ERZ857998.1642-NODE-1642-length-24210-cov-16.995984_pt1 | contig 24210 bp, 22 predicted proteins | sample MGYA00519954_ERZ857998 | MGnify/ENA primary metagenome ERZ857998 (study PRJEB31778, sample SAMEA3449424) | human gut metagenome | biome: human gut; feature: human-associated habitat; material: faeces | place: United Kingdom | collected 2010/2012 ...
TGGGCTCCGATTGGTGGCTGGACGGTGCGCCGGACTGCGATGGTAAAATACACAAGATCGACGGCTGGTATGAGGACGGTATGCCCGGTGAAGGAGATGCAATAGGTAAACGTTGGTGCGGAACTTACGATGGCAATGTGTGCGTTTCTAATGGAGAAGCGTATATGGAAAGTATGCAAGCGGGCGAATATGAGACAAAGATAGCACTTAAGGCGGCGCACGGCGCACAGACTACTCCGCCCGTTCCCACCCCCTATAATGGCGGCGGCGGGTACTACTACCCCACCACTACCCCCGTCCCCGTGATAGTCATACCCCCCAAGACCGGCGATATGACGATATGGCAGAGCATACTGCACTTCTTAGGGATAAGGTAAGCAAATAGCGGAATGAATAAGCCCCCGACCAAATGGTCGGGGGCAATTTTATCGGGCTGATTTTTTTGCCGTTCAGGCGGCAGAGAGGGCTTTAGTCTGCCCCGCAGCCCTCGCTCTTGTAGATGAAGCGGGGCTGCTCCTTCAGGCCGCTGAACGTCAGCTCGGTGTCCGCCATAGCGCGCAGGGCCTTGAGCCTCTCCGAAAGGCCGGAAAGATCGCCGTCAAAGGCGTCAATTATCTTTTGTATGCCCTCATCGTTCAGCTTTACTATACCTTTATGGAGCTCCTTTGAGCCGTCGGTGAGCTTCTGTACGCCGTCTATGAGCTCCGGCGCGGAGCCCTGCATCTTTTTGACGCCGGAGTAAAGCTCGGCTGTGCCGGAATAAAGCTGTGCGGTGCCGGATTTAAGCTCCGCCGCCCCGCCTGCGAGCTTTGCCGCGCCTGCTTGCGCCTCGGATACGCTGGCGGTATAATCGTTGAGGCCGGTATAAAACCTGTTATATTCGTCAAGCTGGGCCTTAAGCGCCTGTATCTGCCCCGCGCCCTGCGATGCGGCCTGATATTTTTCCTCCGTGATTTTCTCGATTTGCGTCTGCACCGCTTCGGACTGCATCTGCGCGTTTACCGCGGCGTCGATGGCTGCTTTTCTCGGGTCGTCATCGGGCAGCGCGGAATATATATCCTTATCAATACCCTGATCCTCCAGCACCTTTCCCAGCACCTGCTCTCGCACTGCGGCCTCCACCTTCTTCTGAATTTCATCCTTACTAACGCTCATGCCGCCGGAAAGAGAATCGAGCACCTTGCCGTAGTTTTCAATGGTGAGGTCGGGAGCCTCGTTTTCGTCTATGCCAGCGGCGCGAAGCTGCTTTGTCGCGGCGGAAAGCAGGGTATCGAATACCTTCTTTGCGCCGCCGTTGAGCTCCGCGTTGTTTGACGCAAGCCGTGAAAGACCGCCGCTAAGCTCGCTTGCCCCGCCGTAAAGCTCGCCCGCGCCGGAATCGAGCTTCGCCGCGCCGGAGTAAAGCTCGTATGCTCCGTCCGCAAGCCGGTTTATGCCGTCCACAAGCTCGTATGACTTATCAAGCAGCGTCCGAAGCCCGTCATAAAGCTCATCAGAGCCGTCCATGAGCTTATCCATGGCGTCGCTTAGCTCATCCATTGAATCCGAAAGCTCGTCGGCATCGAGAATATCCTCGTCCTTCTCTTTTTTAGAGGCCTCCCTGAAAGGCTCGTTGGTGACTATCGTGTATGTGCCGTCAAAGTCAAACTTCTTTACGTTCGCACTGATCTCCATATAGCCGGGAATATCAAGCTTGTCATTGTCGATATTCAGGCTTTCCGCAAGGCCGGGAAACGTCAGCCCCGCCGCCACCGTGCGGCTGCCGTCGCTGATGAGCCTTCCGTTGGTTATAGATACATTTGAAAATATGCTGCCGTCCAGCACCATTGCGGTCAGCGCGAGATAGGGGGAGTAAAGGGTTTCTGTACTGCCGTTTATGCTGCGCTGCTCAAGGCGTGTGTTTTCGTAGTCTATGCGTATGGTGACGCTGCCGCTCTTGCCGTCAAGCTCCTCCGGCGTTACCGATACGCCGTTGAGGGTATAGCTTATATTAAGCTTTACGGGAAGGGACGCGCATACGTCTTCAACGCCTGTCAGCTCGTTGCCGTCAACGTCGTAGACCGTACCGTCGCCCGCGGTCAAGCGGCTTTTTATGCCGTCCGTGACGATGACCTTTTTCATTTCGCCGTCGGCTTCGGCTATGACGTAGACATTGTCTGCATCGACGTCATCGGCAGCGGCCTTCTTAGGGGCCTGCTGCGCAGGCGCGGGAGAGGCCTCGACATCGGAAAACAGAGACCTCTCGCGGTCGTTTGCCTTTGCTGCGGCATATACGCCCACCGAGCCGTATACGAGCAGGCAGCAGAGGAGCGCCGCCGTTATTATTCTCAGGGTTTTGCTTTTCATATTGTTTCCGTCTCCTTATCTGGCGGCGCTTTCAGCCGCTGTCCTCGTGTTTTTGCGCATATCCAGCGTAGTTGTAACGATAACCTTATCGCATAGTATCAGCAGCGCGGGAAGTATGAACGTGACCATGAGCACACTTACTATCGCGCCCCTTGAGAGCAGCATACACATGGAGCTTATTATATCTATATCCGCATACACGGCAACGCCGAAGGTCGCAGCGAACAGACCGCAGCCGCTGACGATTATGGAGGGCAGAGAAGCTGCAAGAGCAGCCGCGGCAGCCTCCTTGCTGCTCTTTATGCGCCTTTCCGCCTTGTAGCGGGTCGTCATGAGTATGGCGTAGTCCACCGTTGCGCCGAGCTGTATCGTGCTGATGCATATGGGCGCGATAAAGGGCAGAGATTGGCCGAGGTAATGCGGCAGGCCGAGGTTTATGAATATGGCCAGCTCTATTACGGCGATAAGTATGAAGGGCAGGGATATGCTCTTTTCCACTATTGCGATAATTATGAATATCGTTGCGATCGACACTGCGTTGACTACCTTGAAATCATAGTCGGTGGTTTCGATCATGTCCTTCATGCAGGGCGCCTCGCCTATGAGCATACCGCTTGGGTCGTATCGCTTCAGTATTGCGTTCAGGCTGTCGATCTGATCGTTTACCTCATCGCTTGCTACCTTGTATTCAGAGTTGATCAGCAGCAGCTCCCAGCGCCCGCTCTTGAGTGTGCTTACGAGCTTATCCGGCAGCAGCTCCGCAGGCACCTCGGAGCCCAGCACGCTTTCGAGCCCGAGCACATACTTTACGCCCGGTATGTTCTCCATATCTTCTGTCATTTGCCTTATATCGCTCGAAGAGAGCGAGGAATCCACAAGGAGCATATGAGTGGAGGCCACGTCAAAGGTCTCGGAAAGCTTTTCGTTTGCTACAACGTACTGTATATCGCGGGGCAGGCATTGTCCCATATCGTAATATACTTCCTTGTTGGTCTTTTTGTATCCGTAGTAGGCCGGAGGTATAAGCAGCAGGAATATAAGCAGGAAAACCGGAAATATGCCGCATATTTTCCTTGAGAACGAAGTCATGTCCGGTATGAGGGATCTATGACGGGTCACCTGCAGCGGCTTATCGAGCAGCAGTGTGAGTGCGGGCAGTACCGTTACGCAGCATAAGACGCCTATGAGCACGCCCTTCGCCATGACAAGGCCGAGATCGCGCCCCAAGGTGAAGGTCATAAAGCACAGCGCGGCGAAGCCTGCAACGGTAGTGGTCGAGCTGCCGATGACAGAAACGAGAGTATCGCTTATTGCGGCAGTCATCGCCTTTTTGCTGTCCGATATGGTTTGCCGCTTTTCATTGTAGCAGTGCCAGAGAAATATGGAATAGTCCATTGTGACGGCGAGCTGCAGCACGGCGGAAAGAGCCTTTGTTATATAAGATATTTCTCCAAAGGGGAGGTTGCTGCCGAGGTTAAGCATTATTGCCACGCCTATGCTGAAGAGAAATACGAAAGGCACGAGCCAGCCATCTAACAGCAGCATCATCGCAGCGCAGGCAAAGATCACGGCAAGGGCGACGTATGTGGGCTCCTCAGTCTCGCAAAGATCCTTCAGGTCGGTGACCAGCGCAGACATTCCCGCAACGAAGCAGCGGTTGCCCGCTATGGAGCGTATCTCGCGTATGGCCTCCATGGTAACGTCAGCCGATGTGGCGCTGTCAAAAAAAACGGCCAGCATGGTGGCGTCGCCTGAATTGAAGGCGTTGTATAGCTTATCCGGCAGCAGCTCCATAGGGACGGAAACGTCCGATACGGAATCATACCACAGAACCGTTTCAACGTGTTCTACCTGTTCTATGCGGCTTTTGAGCGCGGATACCTCGCTTACCGGCATGCCTTCCACCACGATAAAAGAAAAAGCTCCCTTGCCGAAATCCTCCATAAGCTCGTTCTGCCCCTTTACCGTGTCCATATCGGCGGGCAGATAGGCCAGCATATCGTAGTTTATTCGGGTATGCGCCATGCAGTAGAACGAGGGCAGCATGAGCAATACCGCAGCTATAAGTATCGGTATACGGTGCTTTACTGCCGATTTTGCGAATTTCATACCTTGAACCTGATTCCCTCCGAATTTATATTACCGATGAATTTTAGCAAATAGGGATATGGCAAAAAATAGGCATAAGGGCGGCGGTGACCGAATATCGGACAAAAGGGGCGCTTTATACAAAAAAAGAGGGGCGGCGCACCGCCCCCCGTATAAGCGGGGTTATTTCGATATACAATTTTTTATTACCGATACCGTTATGCTCTCCTGTATCTCGCAAAGTCTGGAAAACTGCGACTGTATATCGTAGCGCATATCGCAGTTGAGCCAGTCTATTATCTGCCCGAAAAGCTCGCACTTGTAAAAGCGCTGAAGAATCTCCCTATCCCTTTCGTCGATGTCTATCCCGCCGAACACCGCCTTGCCGTATGAGCTTACGACATGCTCGCATATTTTCATGAGCTGAAGCTCCACAAGCTCGCGGCTGGCGGATTTATAAATGTGCAGCAGCGCTTTTTTGTTCGTAAGGGCAAACTGCGTAGCAGCCGTAAGGCACTGCTCGAGCGAATCTGCTCCCGCGTATTCAGCTATTATCCTGTCCGCGTTTTCTACCAGTATTTCGTTTATCAGGGAGGGTATATCGGCAAAATGGTAATAGAAGGAATTGCGGTTTATGCCGCATTCCTCGACTATATCCTTTACGCTTATCTGCTTGAGCGGATACTGCTCCAGCAGCTTTATAAAAGCTTCCTTTATCGCTTTTTTTGTAAAAGAGGGCATTGGGATAACTCCTTATAGGTATATGTATATTATACCCGCCGTATGCGGCGCAGTCAACGGCGCGTGCGGCGGAGACCGGAGGCGACCACATAACATCTCCTCGATTTTTTGTGCTTTTTGTGGTAAAATTAAAAGAAAAGGCGGTATTGATATGAACGACCAGCACAGGGCAAATATTAGGAATGCACAGGATATGCTGTTTAAGGCGCAGGAGCTCATCAAAGCAACTTACGGCATCGTGGAAGACGCAAAGCGCGAGGAGGAAGATTACATGAGCAATCTTCCGGAGGAGCTTAAGGATTCCGAGCTTTATAACGAAATCGAGCTGCGGGTGGACACTATGGATAATCTCACAGACACCTTAGACGATCTTGCCGACTCGGCAGAGGATGCCGGGGATATGATAGACGAAGTGCTGTAAGGCGGAAACCAATTTAAATCCACAAGTAAGTTTTGAATATTGACGCGGCTGATTTCCGCCGCAGCTATGCTTCGTCGTAAAGCGTGGCGTTATTCCGCTTTTATTGCGATACGAATGTCACTGTAATCGTAGCCGACCGCATCCAGGATCCGCGTCGTCAATATCCGTAAGAGCGTTTCGGCGTCATAGTGTGTCTCTACGTACAGAGCTTCATCAATCTTTACGGGGCTGCGCATTTTACCGGTCTCACTTCCGAGGAGGACACGATTGCGTCCCAACACCTTTCCTCGCAAGTCCATTAGGGTCTGCCGCTGAGCCGGAGCTTTACAGCAGTCCTTCAACAATTCCTCCACCACGCTTTTCCATGTCGGATTCTCTGTCCGACGCCCATCTGCAAAGATAACCCCCAGCTGCCTCTTCCCTTTGAAAATTCCCGCACCAACACTCAGCGGATAAGTGATTTCGTAATTTCTTGGCTTGGAGCTATCCTTCGATAAAGATGGTACATTATCGCTTTTCATCTTATCGATGATCCAATCGAATTTTTCATTAATCTCGCGAATTAACTCTTCCCTTAGCTTTTGCAGTTCTTGTATAGTATCCATTGTATTGCTCCTTTTGCATGCTGTCGCACGTGCTAAATATATTGTAAGGAGTAAAACATTGCTTTGTCAGGTGTTTTTGAGATATTAAATATTGGGTAAGGGCCAAATACGATTATTTTTTTGCGTATTGGTTTTTAAAACTCTGGCACCTGCGGACGTGCTAAGCACTATCGCCTTCCCTGATATATACCGTGATGCTTGGCTATTGAAAACTTGTATGCCCTTGTCGGCTGATGTTATACTGACTTAATACTGAGTACAGGAGGGATATATGAAACGTTTTTTTACCTTGACCTTAACGCTTGCGTGCTTATCTTTCTCCGTGCTGGCGGGCTGCGCTAAGGGGGAGCCGGAAGCTCAAGCCGGCACACCCATAGTGTGCGATGAGATAACCGCCGACATCGACGGAGACGGCATAGAGGAAACGGCTGTCATAACCACAGATATCCTGCGGGAAGGCTATGCCTTTTCACCCCTGCTGACCGTATACAAGGACGGCGCCGTCTGCGCCATGCAGGAGATATTTACTGAAAGCGGATATATTAAGCCCTATTTTGCCAATACGGTGGACATCGACGGAGACGGAGGCCAAGAGCTGCATATAAAATACGACCCCATGAGCAAGACTGCGGGCCTAGACTACTGTGTTATGGCGTTGGACGGTCATTCGCTGCGCCATGTTTCACCTGTCAATGCTTACGACTCTGTATTCCTCGCCATTTCCATGCATAATAATTCCGAAAGGGTGGTCTGTTTCGATGGCGATAATGCTAAATTTTCGAATATGATGGATGCGCTTTACAAGCTATCCTCAGCGGGCAGCAATATTACCATACGAATGAACGGGCCGCTGGAGATAAGCCCGGAAGGGGAGCTGCTTTATGAGGCGGAGGGCATAAGCGCAGATACTGTAAACACGCTCGAAATATGGATAAAGCAATACGAGGGCTACTGCTGGGAGATCATCCGGTTTGGGGATGAGAGCACAAGGAATGTAAGTACCTTATTTGGCACGTGGGGTCCCGGGATGTTAGCATTATGTGGTCATGCTTTACCCGGTCAAAGATTAAATAGGTTAAGGCCTACCGCAGTCACTATCGCCCAAGGCCAAGACAGGCAGAGATGTCTGATAACACAACTTTACGATGGGCGGGATGCCAATATAGAATACAGTGTCAGCAAGGCGGACGGCTTTGTAACGCATATATCTATATTTGACAATGATATTGCAAATGTGAATCACAATAAAGCCCCATTTTTTCTTTTCATCTCAAGTATGGTATGTCTTTGGGAGAAGCGAAAGAAGCCATGGGCAAATTCCCATATTATGAGAGCAGTGATATGTTAATATATGTACGTTCTGTATTTGGGCTTCAAGGTTTCAAACCTACAATAGCTTTCACTGACGAAAATATGAAAAAGCCGGGATTTGAAACGCTGCACTTTAAGGAAGGAAAGCTGGAAAGCATCGAATATGAGCTGAACATGGGATATGCCGTCAATGCGGAAAGGGTGACGGGTAATTTTCTTGGCTATGGCAGTGCTTTTCAGGACGACCCGGTAGGCACAGCTATACTATACAACATAGGAGAACACAGGATCTATTCCATGGATGGGAATGTGGAATGTATCAGCGAACATCGCAACGCAGATTCTGATATGGAATATGAGATATATAATCCAGGGACAAACATACTGACCCTGTACAGAGGCGAGGAGCCACTCATTGCCAGATATCTGCCTTTTCAGTATCTCGCTCCAGCCGTCGTTCGCTGCCAGATAAGGCTCACCGGGGCAGAGGACACGGACGGCGACGAGAGGGATGAGGTCCTTGCGGAAATCGTTTTTTCCTACAAGGTGGATAAGATCGTGATAGATATTAATGGCTCGGCGTATAGTTCATTATTTCAATGAATATTGTCGCCGCGAAACAGCCGACGGGTAATATCTTCATTTTATAGTGGCAGGGGTGGGGCCGGAAGATCATATATATAGCTGCGCCTCTATCGGCGCAGCGCTTTTTATTATTCTGCAAAATGTTAATTTTATTTTACTTATGGTGGATGAACGTGACATAATTTGAAAGGCAATATATAATAAAACAATAAAGCTGCGCAGGAGGTCAACGTGATAATGAGGATTTTTATTGCATTGCTTTGCTGCCTTATGCTGTCCGGCTGTCAGCATGGCGTTTCCCTGCCCGCTGCAGATAATGCTGAAGCGGCGGAGACGGCGGTGGAGAGTATTGAAGAACCGGCATACAAAAAGTTCACTGACTTTGACGGCGACGGTATTGAGGACGCTGCGGCATTGTCGATGGCGGATAAGGACTACGCAAAGCTGACGGTTACTCTCGGAAGCGGAAAAACTCTGGAGAAAGAAATTCAGGGCTGGTGGTGGTTTGTCGATAATGAAGCGGGACGCGACAGCCTTGAACCGGCCGATGTGCCAGTTTGCGATTTTGACGGCGACGGCAAGGACGAAATGCTGATACAGCTGGCTTTTGCCGGAAGCAGCGGCCAGAGCAGAGAGATACACATTTTCGGGGTTAAAAACGATGAACTATTTGAGCTGCCGCTGGATTATATTTTTCCGGATATATCCGACCTGCCGGATAAAACCGATTATTTAAGTCAATTTAAAGATATCAATGATAATTGCCTTGGGGCACAGATAGTCCGCGGGGATGACGATAGACCCCTGCTGCGCGTAAGGCAGTATGATTTAGCCACTTCAAATTACGACGGCTCATGGTATGTGGATTGTGCGTTCACCGGTCAGGGCTGGGCCGTAAAACGGGTGACGTGGAGCAGAGTGTTCCCAGATCCTGACGCAAATGAACAAAGCGGAACTATGCCTACCATGGTATCTCAGGCTTCTCACAGCGCCAAAGCCGGCTCGAACACGATTTATGCCCGCCAGAGCGATGCCAAATCCGATGCTCATCTGATATATGACGGGGTATCCGGCCGTATATCGGCAACGCTGGTCAGGCTCCCTGATAATGAACCGACGCTTCGTTTTAAGGATTCCGGCGGGAAAGAAGTGGATATTGATATACCTTGTCTGCCGTATGATGGGGTTTGGCTCACAGCCGATTTTGCAGATATTGATAACGACGGCGTTGAGGAAGTCATAGTTCAGGTTGACCACAATACGACCATGGGAGATAAATGGGTCAGCGTATTCGATATTAAGGACGGCGTCCCGGCCTTGGAGTTGCTCATATACAGCGGCTGGCCATTTGCGTCTCAATGGGGCATTCTTCCGGCGGGGCATACAAACGACGAATGGCGTGAGCTATTGATAGGGTCGCTGCGCTCAAATTGCGCTATCATGGAGCTTTACAGCATTGAAAGCGCTTCCATAATGGGCGAAGCTGCGCCGCACTATATAACAGTTTATTATCGAAATGCCGATTCGGAGCCGACCGATGATCTTCGGAGCCTCGAGCTTTATTTTGATTAATGGTATAAGGATAAAAACAAAGGAGGAAATATGACCTGCAAACTGAAGATTCACCCCTGCGATTTGCAAGACAAAGATGGCTTTTTAAGGTTCCTGCATGAAAATGCAGTAAATGGACTGAATGTTGTATGGGTTTTCAAAAGCTTCAGTATCTTCAAAACGGCAAAGGCCGGCGAAACAGCCCGATATACCATGCTGTTTCCCTGCATCTCCGACAGAAAAGGCAACCTTTGCATAATGGGCAACGGCTTGGGCATATTTAACGCAAAAGCGGCTGCTTCCGAGGCTAAGACGGATGAGTGGGAAACCGCCCTGCTCCAGCATTACCCCGCTTTTACCGGGCGCACAAGGCGCTTGACCCTTCGGTGGAGCCTTACCTTATGTCTGATTTTGATCCTCTGTATACTGTTTGCAAGAAGTGTATATGAGCTGTCTCATGCCATGGCGATGTCCGCATCGGAGATCCTACGCCTGCTGTTTCCTCACGCCTCTCGCAATTTGTTTTTTTCCATTATAGGGCTGCTGTGCTTTTCGCTTTTCAGCTGCTTTTTGGAATACAGGACAGATCAAATGCACAAGGCGGGGCTATCGCAGGCCGCCGCCTGCGGTGTTGCCTATCACCAGCCGCCCAGCCGAGGTAACATGATATATGCTAAAAATCTGCTATGTACGCTGCGCGCTTTTTTAGTCTCGGCCATCTATCTGCTTCTGCTTTATCTGCTGGCCTGAGGCTGTTCCTATTCCGGTTCGGTTTATTTGAATGAAGTTCGACATACATAGATGAAAGTATGCAAAATGAAGAAAGCCATACTTTTGATATGCTGCATAATTATGCCGCTGCGAGTGGGGCACGGAGGTGGCCGCTATGGCTTATGATTTGACCGGCGACGGGATCGAGGATTTGATTCTGATCCTTTGCCCGATCATGGATAATATGGCGCGCTGCGATGTATATATATTCAGTCTGGATGAGGCCGCAGACAAGGCCGTGGGAACTCTCGCAGCCGCCGGGAGCCTCTCATCGGCGCCCATAGACAGAAACGCAGCAAGCTATCTGCACATACCGGACTGCTTTGCCTATCAGGACAATGGGGTAACGGTAAATAGGTTTTGCATAGGTGCTGATGTAACGGAGGCAGGGGATGTGCCATATTTACGCATACTTCACGGGATATATCCTGGCGGCTATGACCGCGCCGGTTCTACCGCATACAGCTATAGCAAAAAACCAGACATTGTCTGGTTTTTTGTCCCTGAATCTAAATTGACCGGCGATGCTGGCGCGCCCGGCGCGATTCGAACGCGCTGCCTTATGCTCCGGAGGCATACGCTCTATCCAAGTGAGCTACGGGCGCCTGTCTTATTATGATAGCATTTTTGGCGGGATAATTCAACCCCAAAAGCTAAATGCCCAATATGCACAGCGCTTCGCGTATATTCTTTACACGGGTATAATTCAGGCCGTCTACCTTGGGAAGGGTGTCGCTATTGGGGACGACTATGTGGGAGAAGCCAAGCCGGGCGCACTCCTGTATGCGCTTGTCCAACCGGTTTACGGGGCGGACTTCGCCTGTAAGCGAAAGCTCCCCAAGAATGGCGGTACGGGGCGGAAGGGCGATGTCTGCGCCTGCACCTGCTATACACATGGCTACGGCAAGGTCGCAGGCACGCTCGTCAAGACGTATGCCGCCTACTACGTTAGTGTAAACGTCCTTGTCGTAGAACCTCAGGCCAGCCTTCTTTTCCAGCACTGCCAGCAGCAGCACGAGGCGGTTGTTGTCCAGACCCGCAGCCATGCGGCGGGGGTTGGAGAAGGGAGATGTAGAAAGCAACGCCTGCACCTCAACCATCATGGGGCGGGTGCCTTCCATGGCGCAGGTAACTGCACAGCCGGGAAGATCCGTGCCGGTTATGAACAGCGTGGAGGGGTCGGATATCTCCGCCATGCCGGTGGAGCGCATCTCAAAGACGCCTATCTCGTCAGTGCTGCCAAATCGATTTTTTACCGAGCGCAGCAGGCGGAAGGAATCCTGCCTGTCGCCTTCAAAATAAAGCACCGTATCAACCATATGCTCGAGTATGCGGGGACCTGCTATGGCGCCGTCCTTAGTCACGTGGCCTACGATAAATGTGGCCGCGCCGGTGCGCTTTGCCATGCGGGTGATGAGGGAGGTGGCCTCCCGTATCTGGGATATGCTGCCGTTTGTACCGGAGCAGTCCGCCGAGTACATAGTCTGTATGCTGTCTATCATTACGTAGGCGGGCTTTACCCGGTCTACCTCGCTCTCGATGGCGGAAAGGTCGTTTTCGGCAAGTATGAGCATGTCTCCGCCTACGCCGAGACGCTCCGCCCGAAGCTTTAGCTGGGACGCGGATTCCTCGCCGGTGACGTATAATACTGTGCCCTGCTTCGTAAGCTCTGCGGCTGTCTGCATGAGGAGGGTAGACTTGCCTATGCCGGGATCGCCGCCCAAAAGGGTGACGCTGCCGGGTACTATGCCGCCGCCGAGAACTCTGTCAAGTTCTCCTATGCCTGAGGACACGCGGCCGGAGGCGGTAGTGGTGACATCGGCTAAGGGTATGGCGTGGGCGTAGGTGAGGTTGTTTATGGAGGGAACGGAGGATATCTTCTTTTGCTCCAGCATGGTGTTCCAGCTGCCGCAGGCGGGGCATTTACCCAGCCACTTGGTGCTTTCGTAGCCGCATTCCCCGCAGAAAAATACGCTGCCCTTCGCTTTTGCCATATTATGCTCCTTGGATCTTATTATCAGGGTATTTTAGTGAATTTTACTATGTCACGCTCGCGGGAGGTGACGTCCATCCAGACCACATAGTCATCGGACACGCCCAGCAGCAACGCGGATTCATACTCCTGAGTTACCCGGTATATCTTGCCCTCCGCAAAGGAAAATACCAATATGCTGCTGGAATCCGTGTCGGCATTGGTGCGGGAATAGGCTATAAAATGGCTGCCCAGCCCGAACTCGACCACGCAGCGGTCCACCTCAGTGGGTGTGCCGGAGAGGCCGTCCGCCGCATAAAGGGCCGTGTCCCGGCCGTGAAGCTCGGTTAGCCAGGCGATGTATCTGCCGTTGTACTCCGGGTCATGCACGAAGGTGCCGGGCTTGATAGACTTTATTGAGGATTCATTGAGGTTTATGTAGCGTATCACGCTGGTGTCCGAGTTGCCGTCGGAGGTGGCGGAATCCGCCCATATCAGCGTGTCATTTGACAAAAAGGGCTTGCTCTGGCCATATACCGAGCTCGAGAACATGGCCACTACGGTGGATTCCATGGTGGTCAGGTCGTATACGAACAGCTTGTCCTTATTGGTGCCGGTGCGGTCGGTGAAGGCCACATAATTGCCCGACAGGAAGGGCTCAGGCTGGCCGGAGTATATGTCCTTGACCTTTACTGCCTTCAGAGGGGAGGCGGTAAGATCGACCGCCATGATGGCGCCGCCGCCGGTCAGGCTTCCGTCCAGATATACCAGCCACTTATCGTTGAATTTGGGGAACAGAAAGTGGTCGTTCTGGGGCGTAAGGTTAATCTTTTCGCTTATGCGGGTGCTTGGGTGGAAGAAGAACATGTCCCTGAACACCACGTTTTTGCCGGAGGAATCCAGCTTGCCCGCGGAGATTACCATCTTTTCGTTGTAAAAGTATGGGTCGGTAAACCACTTATAGCTCGATGAGCCGTCAAAAACCAGCTCCTGAGAGCTGCCGGTGAAGTCGTACAGACTCATTGGGTTGGGGGTAGGCGTGGGTATTGGCGTAGGGGCGGGGGTAGGCTCGGGGGCAAATGGGGGTCTGTAATCCCAGCCCATGAAGTCTGCCGCCTTGGGTATGACCACATAAAATATAGCGTAAAGCAACGCCAAAAAGACCAGTATTACTGCTAAAAGCTTGAGTATGGGGCCCCATACCGAGGCGCTGAGGCTGCGCCTGCGCCTTCTGCGCTTTGCTCGTTTAAAACGGCGTCTTGACATATATGTTTAAGCTCCCCGAATCGACAACATATTACATATAAATTATAGCATGATGGGTGCCGCTATATCAATCGCGGCATTTGTTAATTATACCAGTAATTATATCAGCAAAAAGCCGCAACTTTGTCATTTTAATTTATTCCGACTATTGGTATAATCAATCGGTATGATAAAAATAATTCTGTTTAAATAAAGGAGAAGGATATGCTGGGAACCATAGTCAATGCCGGGGCCATAATATTGGGCTGCGCTGTGGGGCTGCTGCTCAGGCGCGGCATACCGGAAAGGGTGACGGACGCGGTGATGAAGGGCATAGGGCTCTGCGTCATTTATATAGGCATATCCGGCGCCCTGAATGGGGAAAAGACCATCGCCATGATAATCGCCATGGCGGCGGGCGGCGCCATAGGAACGGCGCTTGACCTAAATGGCGGAATGGAGCGCTTGGGCAGGCTCCTCGAGGAAAAGCTCGCAAGGGGCGGAAGCGGCTTTTCCACAGGCTTCGTTACCGCCAGCCTCATATACTGCGTAGGCGCGATGGCGGTGGTGGGCAGCCTTCAGAGCGGCATTACCGGAAACTGCGATATGCTCTATACAAAGTCGCTTCTGGACGGCATTTCCGCCATAGTTCTTACCGCAAGCCTTGGGATAGGGGTCGGCCTGTCGGCTGTCAGCGTGCTCGTATACCAGGGAGCCATAACGCTGCTTGCGGGGCTGCTTGCGCCCGTGCTGACGGATGCCGTGGTGGCGGAGATGACCTGCGTGGGGAGTATGCTGATATTCGCACTGGGCTTGAATATGATAGGCGTTACGAAGATAAAGGTGATGGACTTTGTACCCGCCATATTCCTCGTTATACCCCTGTGCTATGTGCTGTGATATTAAGATAGGTTATTGCGAAGAGTATAGTGGAGCCTATTAATTATTGGGTGTTTTTTGCTGTTCGGGTTGTAATGGCATCGCGCTCCGTGATAAAATCATAATCAGGAAAGAATGTCCCGGTGTATCAACTCATCGGGCAGCTAATATTCAAGGAGGATATTTCATGCAGTATTCACGCGAAGTGGAAGAGATGTATTGCGTTGCAAAGGGCGCAAAGCATGATCCTGCCCCCATACCCGAAGAGGGCAAATGGGTCAAGGCTAAGGAGATTAAAGACATAAGCGGCTTCACCCACGGTGTGGGCTGGTGCGCGCCTCAGCAGGGAGCCTGCAAGCTTTCCCTCAACATAAAGGGCGGCGTCATTCAGGAAGCATTGGTGGAGACCATCGGCTGCTCCGGCATGACCCACAGTGCCGCTATGGCAGCAGAGATACTCCCCGGCAAGACCATTCTGGAGGCGCTGAACACCGACCTGGTATGTGATGCTATAAACACCGCTATGAGGGAACTGTTCCTTCAGATTGTATATGGCCGCAGTCAGAGCGCCTTCTCCGATGACGGCCTGGCAATTGGTGCCGGTCTTGAGGATCTGGGCAAGGGCCTCCGCAGCCAGGTAGGCACCATGTACGGCACCCTGAAGAAGGGTCCCCGCTATCTGGAGATGGCGGAAGGTTACGTACTTGGCATAGCTCTGGACGAGGATGACCAGATCATCGGCTATAAGTTTGTACACCTTGGCAAGATGATGGAAGCCATCAAGAAGGGCATGGACCCCAAGGAAGCATACGAGAAGAACATCGGCACCTACGGCCGCTTTGCTGAGGCCGCTAAGGTGATCGACCCCCGCAAGGAATAAGGAGGGCGCGATAATGGCAACTTTTGAAGGTTACGAAAGAAGAATAGATCAGATCAACCCCGTACTGGCGCAGTATGGCCTCAAATCACTTGAAGAGGCGGACGAGCTGCTCAAGTCCAAGGGCATAGACGTGCGCAGCATAGTGCTGGGAATACAGCCCATCGCTTTTGAGAACGCCGTATGGGCCTACACCCTTGGCGCAGCCATCGCCGTAAAGAAAAACGTAAAGACTGCCGCCGAAGCTTCCGAGTGCATAGGCGAAGGCCTCCAGACCTTCTGCATTCCCGGTTCCGTAGCAGATCAGCGCAAGGTCGGTATTGGCCACGGCAATCTTGGAGCCATGCTGCTGAGCGAAGGCACCAAGTGCTTCGCCTTCCTGGCAGGCCATGAGAGCTTTGCCGCAGCTGAGGGCGCTATCGGCATAGCCCGCACCGCAAACAAGGTCCGCAAGGAGCCCCTGCAGGTTATCCTGAACGGTCTCGGCAAGGACGCTGCACAGATCATCTCCCGTATCAACGGCTTCACTCACTGCGAGACCGAGTACAATCAGTACACCGGCGAGCTGACTGTCACCAAGACCACCGCCTACAGTAAGGGCGAGCGTGCCAACGTGCGCTGCTATGGCGCTGACGACGTAAACGAGGGCGTGGCCATAATGCGCCATGAGAACGTGGACGTTTCTATAACCGGCAACTCCACCAACCCCACCCGCTTTCAGCACCCGGTCGCAGGCACCTACAAGAAGTGGTGCGTCGAGAACGGCAAGAAGTACTTCTCCGTTGCTTCCGGCGGCGGCACTGGCCGTACCCTGCACCCCGACAACATGGCTGCCGGCCCCTCCTCCTACGGCATGACCGACACCATGGGTCGTATGCATTCCGACGCCCAGTTTGCAGGCAGCTCCTCCGTGCCCGCCCACGTTGAAATGATGGGCCTTATCGGCATGGGCAACAACCCTATGGTGGGCGCCACCGTGGCGGTATCCGTGGCGGTAGCCGAGGCGATGAAGGCGTAAGGGCTTTTCCTGATGCCACCGACTTTGCGGTGGCACTATAACGCGATAAACAGGCAGACACGTCATTTTCGGTAAAACGATGATGGCGTGTCTTTTCGTATTTCCTACAAGTACCATTTATGGTATAATCTATTGGGCGCAAGGAGGGTAAATGGGAATTATTGCTTATGTTTTCGGCGGGATAGGGCTGTTTCTGCTGCTGGACGGCGCACTGCTGCATCTGGGCATCGCGGCGGCGCTGCCCTGGTTCACGGCTTTTCTCGCGGGCGCCACGGGTACGCTTATAGCGCTGGTGTGGTACTTCGACATAAAGGCGCGGGAGCGGGCCAAGAAGAAGCGCGGCAAGGCCTTTACCGCCATGATGGTGGACATATGCGTATGCATACTGGCAGTATGCGAGCTGATAGTAAATATGCTTTCGCGGCTGGCGTAAGGGGTATGATATGGCGAATACAAAGCTCAAACCACTTTATTTGTTGGATATTTTCCGGGAAATGACGGACGAGCGGCACAGGATGACTGTGCCTGAGCTGCTGGAGGAGCTGCAAAGGCGGGGCATTACGGCTGAACGCAAGGGCATTTACCGGGACATAGACGCGCTCATACAGTATGGCGCCGACATAAAACACACCGGTACGGGGTACTATCTCGCCAGAGGAGAGCTTTCAAGGGATGAGCTTAAATGCCTCATCTGGGCTCTGCGCTCGGCAAATTTCTTATCAGATAAGCGGACGGCGGCATTGCTGGAAAAGCTTAAAGGCATAGTCGGAATGCAGCTGGCTGCGCTGACTCTGCCGGAGGACGGCGCAATGAAATGCCCGGACGATCAAATGATAGAGAATATAGACCGGCTTAGCGTAGCCATAGAACAGCGGCGGCAGGTTACGTATTCGGATAAAGACCACATGGACGGGCTGGCGCGGCGGCTGCGGATAAGCCCGTATGCGCTGTTATGGCTAAAGAAGGGCTGCTGCGTACTGTGCAACCAAGAGGGGCAGAGCGGCCTAAGCTGCCTCGAGCTGGCGAACATGAGCTCCATAAGGACGGACATGACCCCGTGGCGCAATTATAGCGAGATAAGCATGTACAGGGAGTTGGATCTCGATGACATAGCCGCGCGGCTGGAGGCGGGCGAAGACATATGCAGGCCGTAGCGAATATAACATAATAAATTAAGTATCGAAGTACCAGAATAAACCACGGGAGGCCATAGATATGAGCAATAGAAGCAAGAAGATCAAAAGGGCAAAGCTGATAAGCGGCACAGTGCTTATGGTGCTGTTCCTGCTGCTGATAGCAGCGCTTAAGATAATAGACGTGCAGCCAATAGGCCCGCAGGGGTCGGAGGTGGGCTTCGCAACGCTTAACGGCGCGTTTCACCGGCTGACTGGCGTGAATATGACATGGTACGACATAACCGGGGCGCTGGGCATGGCAGCCATAGCTGTGGCGTGCGGCTTCAGCCTGTTTGGCCTTTGGCAGTTCATAAAACGCAGGAGCCTGAGCAGGGTGGATCGGGATATATATGCCCTGGCAGGGCTGTATATAGCCTTGGGAATAGTGTATGTGCTGTTTGAAAAGGCAGTTGTAAATTATCGTCCAATAGACATGGGCGCAGGTCTTGAGCCTTCCTTCCCATCCTCCCATACCATGCTTACCTGCTGTATAATGTCCTCCGCCATATGGCAGTTCAAAAGGCGCATAAAATCCGAAGCGCTGCGCAAAACGACTGTGATGCTCTGTACGGTGCTGATGGTTGTGACAGTAGCAGGCCGTGTGGTATCCGGCATACACTGGATAACCGACATAGCAGGCGGCGTTCTGATCTCTGCGTCGCTCATGGCATTTTACAGGGCGGCGGCTATCAGGTAAAACCGCGGGCATTATAAAAGCCCCCTTCCGAATCGGTACGGAGGGGGCTTTGTTGTTGCCATTTACTTGGAAATTATCCTCATCCATGCATCGTTGTAGACGTTTATAAAGTCGCCCAGGTCGTGGAATATCTCGCAATTTTCGAGGTAGGCAGGATCCGGATTGTATGTGGGATTATCTATGTAGCCGGCGCCCATCAGCTCAAGAGCGGCGCTGTTGGGGGTAGAGTAGCCGATGTATTCGGCGTTCTGTGCGGCTACATCGGGCTCACAGAGGAAGTCGATGAACTTCTCGGCTTCCGCGGTGTGCTTGCTGGACTTAGGGATTATGATGTTGTCGAACCAGAGGTTGGTGCCGCTGTCGGGGCAGGCGTAAGCCAGATCGGGGTTGCCATCCTCGACGTCCATGCACCACATGGCGTCTCCGCTGTAAACTACCGCCAGCGCAGCGCCGCCGCCTATCATGCGATCCTTGATCTCATCCCCAAGGTATGCCTGAACCAGAGGCTTTTGTTCGATGAGCGCCTCCTCGGCAGCCGCGATGTCAGCCTCATTGCGGGTGTTTATGGAGTAACCCAGCTTCATCAGCGTGACGCCTATGGTATCGCGTATGCTGTTGTACATCAGTATCTGGCCGGAGTATTTCTCGTTCCAGAGTATATCCCAGCTGTTAACGGGATCGTCAACCATGGTGGTGTTGTAGAGTATGCCTACGGTGCCCCACATGTATGGAATGCTGTACTTGTTGTCGGGATCGAAGTCGAGATCCATGAAGCGGGGATCGATGTTCTTTAGGTTGGGTATGTTGTCCTTGTTTATCTCGTGGAGCAGGTCCATGCCGATAAGCTTTTCGATTATATAGTCGGAGGGGAAGCAAAGGTCATAAATGCAGTCTTCCTGCTGGAGCTTTACAAGCATCTCCTCATTGTTGGCGAGGGTAGTATAGTTGATCTTTATGCCGGTCTCATCTTCAAAGCGGGTGATGAGTTCTTCGTCGATATAATCGCCCCAGTTGAGGACGTTCAGCGTTACGGTATCCGCGCTCCTTGCGCAGCCGGCGAAGAGGCTTATAGCCATGACGATCATCAGCAGAAAGGCTATCTTTTTCATTTACTGTATTATCTCCTTTATTTAAAATCTGTTGTGGGTATTATTACCGCGTGATACTGAGCTTTTTGCGCTGGGTCTCCGCGGCCCGCTCCTCGTTTATGCTCTTGAGGTTTATGAATACCAGAAGGGCTACGACGATTACGAACATTATGGTACAGAGGGCGTTTATCTTGGGGCTTATGCCGCGACGGGCAATGCCGTAGATGTAGATGGAAAGATTCTGTATGCCGTCAGTTGCGAACCAACTCACCACGAAGTCATCAAGGCTCAGGGTGAAGGCCAGAACGAAGCCTGATACTATGCCGGGCATTATGTCGGGTATAACTACCTTGAGTATGGCCATTATTGGGGTGCAGCCAAGGTCCATGGCAGCCTCATAGAGCAGATTGGAGCTTTGGCGCAGCTTGGGCATCACGGAGAATATCACATAGGGGATATTGAAGGTGATGTGGGCTATGAGCATCCTCGTATAGCTGCCCTTTATGCCCAGCGCCGCAAAGAGCATCATGAAGCTGATACCTGTGACCAGGTCCGGGTTGACCATTGGAAGGCGTGATATATTCTCCACCACAGCCCTCGGCCGCTTCTTCATGGAATGTATGCCTATTGCGGCGAAGGTGCCTATGAAGGTGGCCACAAGCGCGGATATCACGGCGACAGAGAGAGTAACGATGAGGGCGTTCATAATGGTGGAGTCGTGCATCAGCGCCTCGTACCATTTGAAGGAGAAGCCGGTCCAGCGTGCCATGGACTTGCTGCCGTTGAAGGAAAACACCATCAGCACAAGGATGGGAGCGTACAGGAATATCAGCATTAGCCCAAGGTAAGTGCCGCGAAAAAAGTTTCTGAGCTTTTTCACCAGAGCATACCTCCTTCATCGCCGGAATCACGCTCCGCACGGCGCATGACCGCCATGGAGAGAAGTACCAGAATAAGCAGAATAAAGCTGAGCGCGCTGCCTACGGGCCATGCGGACTGGCCCAGTGTTATGAACTGGTTCTCTATGAGATCGCCGTAGAGCAGGAATTTGCCGCCGCCCAGCAGGCGGGAAATGGCGAATGTGGTTATTGCGGGAATGAACACCATGGTTATTCCGGATATTATGCCGGGTACCGATTGAGGCAGAACCACCTTGATAAAGCAGGTGATGGGGTTTGCGCCGAGGTCGGCCGCGGCTTCCACCAGTGAGCGGTCCAGCTTTACCAGCACGGAGTATATGGGCAGCACCATGAAGGGAAGGAAGTTATACACAGTGCCAAGCATCACGGCGCCCTCGGTGTAGAGTATCTGCTGGGAGGGCAGACCCAGAAGCTCCAGCAATGTGTTTAAAACGCCGTTGCTGTCAAGGAGTACCTGCCAGGCATATGTCCTGAGCAGGAAGTTCATCCACATGGGTACTATGAAAAGCACGTAGAGTATCGCCGCCTTGCGCTTGTTCATTGTGGAAAGTATGTAGGCTATGGGGTAGCCCAGTATGAGACATATGGCCGTGGCCTTGAGGGCTATCCATATGGAGCGACCAAGCACCTCCATGTATATCTCATTTGAAAGCACGGAGGTGATATTGCCGAGTGTCAGGCCTTCGTCAGACCTGAAGGCGAAGAGCACGATGAGGAGCATCGGCACGAGTATGAATATAAGCATCCATACTATGTACGGATAGGAGAATACCTGACGCTTGAGCTTCATGGCGTTATTCCTCCTCTGCGGCTGCTGCGGCATCTGCTATCTCGTCCTCGGTGAGCAGCTCCTGCTCGTCGTGCTTGAGACTCTTATGCATTATGTGTATGGCGTCGGGAACTATCTCGAGGCTTATTTCAGTATCCGGCGCAACGTAGTCGGTGGAGTGTACAGTCCATGTGAAGCTGCCCGTCTCTATCCGGAACTCGTAGTGTACGCCCATGAACAGAACGCTCTTTATGGTGCCCTTTAACGCAGTCTTGCCGAGGGGCATTATGTCTATATCCTCCGGGCGGACTACAACGTCCACCGGGGTATTGCAGCCAAAGCCCGCGTCAACGCACTCAAAGTCTATATCGTGGAAGCGCACCTTGTAATCCTCCAGCATGACGCCGGGGATTATGTTGCTCTCACCTATGAACTTTGCCACAAATACGTTTTTGGGCTCGTTGTATATGTCGGCGGGGGTACCTATCTGCTGTATGACGCCCTCGTTCATGACGACTATGGTGTCGCTCATGGTCAGGGCTTCCTCCTGATCATGGGTGACGTAGATAAAGGTTATGCCCAGCTTCTGCTGCATGCGCTTGAGCTCTATCTGCATGCCCTTGCGGAGCTTGAGGTCCAGCGCGCCCAAAGGCTCGTCGAGGAGCAGCACACGGGGGCGGTTTACCAACGCACGCGCGATTGCCACCCGCTGCTGCTGGCCGCCTGAGAGCTGGTCGATGTACCTGCTGCCGTAGCCCGCCAGGTTCACGAGCTCCATCATCTCGTTTACGCGGGACTCTATTTCGTCCTTGGGCAGCTTCTGTATCTTAAGGCCGAAGGCTATATTGTCGAATACGTTGAGATGGGGGAACAGGGCGTACTTCTGAAAGACCGTATTTACCTGACGGCGGTAGGGCGGGACGCCGCTTATGTCCTTGCCGTCTACCAGTATCTGGCCGTTGTCGGGCAGGGTAAAGCCCGCTATAAGGCGCAGCATGGTAGTTTTGCCGCAGCCGGAGGGGCCGAGCAGGGTAAGAAACTCGCCGTCGCGTATGTAGAGGTTTATATCCTTTAATACATCGGTATCATCGTAGGTCTTGGTTATGTTTTTTAGGTCTATCAGATGCTTGCTCATTTGCAGTTACCTCGATAAATTATTTAAAAGGAAGGAGGGGTGGCTACCCATATAAGCCGAGCCCCGGTCTTGCCGGTATTCTGTATCCAGTGTACGCTGGCAGGTTTGAAGCAGAAACTGTCGCCCTTGCGCACCCGGTACTTTTCTTCGCCAATGTGGAGTACTACGTTTCCATGCAGGACGAATCCGAATTCTTCGCCTTCGTGGGGGTTTTCCTCATAGGTAGAGCCGCCGGGCTCAAGGGTTATCATAATAGGCTCAAGGCAGTTCTTCTGGGCGTTCGGTACCAGCCAACGTACTACGTAGCCTGCCTCGGTCTCTTCTTTTTCAAACATGTCCTCTGAGGTGAAGACTATCTTTTCAGTTCTGGCCTCGGTAAAAAATTCCGAGAGGTTTGTGCCCAGCGCTTCAAGTATGTCGGTAAGGGTGGCTATGGAGGGTGAAGTCAGATCCCGCTCAAGCTGGGATATAAAGCCTTTGGAAAGCTCTGTACGGGCGGCCAGCTCCTCCTGTGTGAGGCCAAGCTTTTGTCGGTATCGCCTGATTTTTTCGCCGATGTTTACCATTTGATGCGCCTCCTTGTCTGCGCGCGGCGTAAATAAACCTGAAGTTTAGGTATTCTAAACAGCCGAGTACAATTAAAACACCTTTCGACATAAAAGTCAATGGCTTTTGTAAAGTAATACGAAACTTTAGGTTTAAAATTTGTGCGCTGGAAAAAACTGCCCCAAAAAACAATAAAACCCCGGTGAAAAACACCGGGGCGAAAAGGAAGCGGCTTTAGAAGCCCACTACGCAGCTTGGATGCAGGTAGCCCTGAAGGCCGTTTACCTCGCAGAAGTACCAGTTGCCGGCTACGGAGATGATCTTTACAGGGGTACCGGGTTCCAGCTCGGCTATAACGCCGTACTCGGAGCCGGGACCGGAGCGGAAATTGGCAATGATGCCACTTTTTACACGCGCACCGGAGGAGGGAGCGGATGCTGATCCTGTACCGGTCTGAGTCTGTGTCTGGGATTGAGGCGCGGCGGCGACGGAGGTCCCGTCGGGATAGCTGCCGTCCGGGTTGGGGTAGAGCAGCGTATCGGTGAGCTTTACGTATTTTGTGCGCATATAGCCGGATACGCCGTTATAGCTTCCGTACAGCCAGCCGCTGCCGGCCTGCTCGGTGACGTTTACCGTTTTACCCTTGGGTATGGTGGTAAGGGTAATGGAGGAGCGGCTGGCGCTGGAGTAGACATAGGTCTTGCCTGTGGCGGCATAGGATTGGGTGGTGCGCACGTTGTCAGGGTCGCAGGTGAGATACATGGTCTTGACATAGCCCAGCTTGCCTGCGGGGGTGCGTACTTTACACCATTCGGCGCCTATCTGTAAAAGCTCTACATGGTCTCCATAGTTGAGCTTGGCTACAGTCTTATCCTTGCTGTTGGAGAAGCCGGAACGGACGGGAACATCGTTCAGCTTAACGGTAGCGGGCACCTCGGAAGGGGTGGCGTGGGAATCGGAAGGCTGCTGGTAGCTGCTGTAATCGGGTATGGTGCTCTTGAGCCGGCTTACAAGGTAGGGGTCTGCCGCCTTGTTCTTTACTATGTTGCAGAGGGTTCCCGGCGGGCAGTTGTAGTATATCCACTGGGCGACGTGGGGCAGCACCCTGACGCAGCCGTGGGAGACATTTTTGCCCAGGTTTTTGTAGGCGGATTTGGACATGGAGGAAAGCTTCTTGGACTTGTACATTACGGAATGGATGTATACGCCTCGCACTACCTGAGTCCAGTACTGGGCGTATTCGCCGTAAGCTACGAAGTAGCCAAAACGCTCTTTGAGGTCGCCTAACCGGAACTTGCCGCTGCCGGTAGGAGTCTTATCGCTGCCGGTGGTGCAGAGGCTTTGCAACACTGCGTTGCCGCTCTGGTCGTATACGGTTATGACCTGATTCACAAGGTCTATCTCTATGCTGTACCTGTTGGGATCGGTATTATCGTAATCCACCTTGCTGGTAAAGCCGGACAGGACCTC